>ERZ1026901.435-NODE-435-length-34420-cov-10.768078_pt1 | contig 34420 bp, 41 predicted proteins | sample MGYA00380179_ERZ1026901 | MGnify/ENA primary metagenome ERZ1026901 (study PRJEB33269, sample SAMEA4719815) | human gut metagenome | biome: human-associated habitat; feature: organic feature; material: feces | place: Cameroon | collected 2013-10 ... | reverse complement strand
CGGTATTCACGGATAGGGTGGCCTTCTATGGTTGGAGTTGTACTTAAAATCATAACGTATATTGTAAATAATTGAAACCCAAAAACTTATGCGCTCTGCTTTTTTCTTGTGCAGTTTTTATTCAGGTTTTTCACGATTTCTGACGTGAAGCCAGTCGCGTAGAACTCACCAGAGCCAAGGAGCAGCCAGTATGCGCTGACGTGGTAGTCACGAACTAGGAACTGAACCCAAGACGGACGAAAGCGACCGTAGTACTCGGCAGGCTCGTCTCGCAGGGACATGATGTTCCAGCGGTTGAGACCATACCGGTCAGTTATCGTCTTCAGACCGCCAATGCAACCATCAGCCTTCAGGCGGTCGATGGCAGAGAAGAAACGAACTACTATATCCACATCAGCGGACATCAGATTTTTATCTTCCATAATCTTTCTGTTTTTGATAGGCACGACTGAAAACGCTTTCCAGCCTTGCCCGATGATTATTCAATCTTTGCGACCAGTCCTGCAACTGAGCCAGCGAGGGACGAGAAGCCAGCAGCCCATCCACTTCGGAAGGGGTGAGCACTGGCAAGTATTTCTCGTATTCGAGAAGGTAATCAATACGAAAATCTGTAAGCTTCATCTATACTATCGTTTCTAGCGTTCTTTTCGTGCTGAGTGTACGCCTCTATACCAAGGGCACGAAGCGTTTTTGCAGCTGTAGCCTTACTTATCGGAAATGTTCTATTGACCCAAAAAGCAGTTTTACTTCTGAATGAAAGGACGTCTTTTGCAGGGTTGGTGAGCTGAAATGATTCTCCCTTTTTCAAGTTTGTATTGAGTATCTTTTGCATATTCTCGACCAAGGAGTTTCTACCAACGAACGACAAGGAATTATGATACTGCAAGAGCGTAACGTAATAGACTGTGTCTTTTCCCTGCACATCATACCCCAGCTTTGAGAAGAGCATTGTCTTTATATTTTTGCTTTGCGCATGCACACCCACACACATGAGCGCAAGCGCAAACAGCATTATTATCTTTTTCATATCGATGCAATTGTAACAAATAAACAACAAATTAAGATAGCAAAGCCAGCGTATAGATATATCTTTGCAATTTTCTCATTCTTTTCAATCATGAACTCATCAGCAGGAACCTCTATCTTTCGTCTGCTTAACTGGTGACCATCATAACGCTCTCCAGCCTTATAGCGACCATCAGCGACATAGACCGCCTGGGATTCATAAAGCCAAGCACTTGCAACGTATTTGTTTTTCAGCTTTCTGTAGCCAACGACAAGAAGGATGACTGCACCAAGGAAATTGAAGAAGAGAGCAACCACGCACCAAGCAATAGCTTTTCCTTCCGAAGGCTCGATGATTACAGTTTCCTCATCCTCTACCTTTCCAACGCTGGAAACACGACCAGCACCACCTGCGGAAACATTCCGGTGCGGTATAGAGTGAGCATCGCCATAGATGTTATTGCTGACAACACGACCAGCATCCCTTCCTACCTGATTGACAGCAGAGCGAACGAAACCCTTTGCCAGTCCATTAATGAAACTTCCCATACGCTATTTATTTAAATGATTTATATTTCTGTCGTAGAACTCATTCCAAGCCTTTTTCTTGATGAAGACGAAGAAGAGCAGCAGCCCTAGGGCGACCATCAGCAGCTGCAGCGGCTGGCGCAAGACCCCGAACCCGAAGGAACGCTGGAAGTCGATACAGAACGAAATCAGCACTCCGTATGTAGCGAACGCCCGGTGCACCCAGCAGAACCCATAGGCAAGACTGACGATGATCCAGGCGATGAAGCCGAACAGCGAGCAGTCGAATATCCACTCCGTGAGCTTTGCTCGAAAGCCGAATGAGAGCAACGTGCAGTGCACCAGCATCACGAACGCACCAACTGGAGGGATAATGCCTATTATCAACCTGCTGGCTTTCCATAGCCAGCTTTTCCCAAGGGCGGCAAGAAGTATTTTCTCCTTCCGCTCTATGAAATCCTCATCTTTCATCATTACTTAGAATTTTAGTTGATATTGTACCTGGAGCGAGAACTAAAGTTCACGCAACCACTTCTGACCTTTCTTTGATTTCAAGAAAATGCCGAATGCAATGGTCATTCCCAATGCCATCACGTTAAATAACAAGAATGCATCCATAATCTTTATTTTTTAAATTTCATTATATAATTTGCAAGGTATGCAAGGGATGCGCCACAAGCCACACCCGACACCAAGCAGACTTGATGAACCGCCTGCAATGGGTCACCAGTGAGTAGAGGAGACAGACCACCGACAGCAACGCTTCCGTACATCATTTTCGAGCAGTCGTACAGATATCCAGCCAAGAGCTTTCTTCTATCCGTCTCCCTATCGTCTGTAGTTTTCTGACTAACCATACTTTTTCATTTTGCAAAGTTACTAAATTATTTCTGACCCACAATGGCAAGCAGCGTTTTTACTTGACTTTGCAGGAACTCATTCTGTTCTCGCAGCAGTTTATTCTCAGCAGCCAAGGCAGCATCACCACCAGTAGACTGCGATACGTTGGAACTGTTCGAACCATTGACGTTTGAGCCGATAATACCTGCACCGACATCGGCAACACTGGCGACCGTAGGAGAGAACATCGGTTCAATACCTTTTTCCAGCCAGTCAACCGAGACGTGCAGTGCATTGGCGATTTTGTAAATTACACGGTCGGAAAAACTTGCTTTTCCATTTATGGAGCGAGATAGATTTCCTGTATCGATACCAGCCATTGTAGCCATTTTATTGACTGATATTCCGCTTCTTTTACGAAGAAGTTCAACTCGCTTCGCTATTTCTAAGTTGTTGTATTCTTTTGTAGCCATACATAATTACGTTTATAAACATTTGTAAATAACAATAAAAATACATTAAAACATTATGTATATTTTTGTATATTACAAAATGTTTTTGTATTTTTGCAACCGAATTACACAACGAGTTTAAAAACTCTTTGGCAAAGATAAACAAAATAATTTAAAATACAAAAGAAAATGGGAGAAAATTTTAATTATGATTTTCGAACACCGCTGCAGAAGCAGCAGGACGAACGAAAGAAGAACATCATAGCGATGTTTGCAGATTTCCGGGCAAAAGCACCTGCCGAGACATCAGACAGCAGAATTATGCTCGCAGTTTCTCAGCATGTTGGTTGCACCCAGCAGAACGTGAGATGCATCCTTATTAAGGCTGGCGTAATCAAACCAAAGAGACGCACAGCCGTGCGCAAGTAATCAAGTCGAACCATTTAAACATTCAGACCGTATGAAGAAGTTTATCGAGTTTATAACGAGTGACGAAGTATTATCCCTGGCAGTTGCCATCGCATTAGTAACTTTAATTTTTTGGAGGGCTTAGTATGACGAACGTAGAACCAAAGGTAGCGGACGCAGGCAGATACACCATGACAGAGACCTGCAAGGTATTGGGCATCCATCGCAACACCCTGCGCAGATGGTTGCAGGCTGGCAAGATAAAGGTCAAGTTTCGCAGAATCGACAACCGCAAGGTTTTCGAGGGCAGCGAGATTAAAAAAGTCTGGAGGATTGCCCTATGAGCAAGTTATCAATCAATATGCGCAGGATGATCGTGAAGTACACAGACATCTGCTGGCTTATCACTAACTGGAAGGCGAACCGCAAGACCAGAAAGCACTGCAAACTGAACAACAAGTGCTATTTGGAGGCAGAGCGAAGAATCCAGTACAGAGAGTTTAAAGGCAACCTTTGCGTGGCACTGGATAACATACCGCTCATACCAGTGGACGGAATTGGCGACAATGAGGTATTGAATTCGTGCCGTGAGACCTTCCAAAGTTACATATTCAATAAGAGAGGAGGTAACGAATGAAGAATGTAATAGAGGATTGCAGGAAGAAGATGTACGATGCCATCTGGCTGGAGATAGACCGTGAACCACAGCGACCAGCGGTTGCAAGGGTAGATATTAAAACCAAGGCAGGCAACATCTGCGTATGGTGCGACAGAACCGGGAACACAGCTGTCGTTTCGCACAAGAATAACAACAACGACAGCGAGCGGCTGGAGGAAGCTATCGAGGGTTGCGTCAACTATCAAGACGTGATGGACGACTGGCTGGAAGAGAACAGCCAATACGCAGACCAAGACCCGATGGACGCCTTCGAAGAAAGCAGGCTCGACAGCCTTATGGCTCAACTGGTTTGATTACGATGTTAAACAATTATTATATGGCTTTCTGCAGCGGCAGGGCATCCACCAGCAGGAAATGGTGGGGCAATTTTTGATTGCCAACTGGGGTTCGAATCCCCAGCCTTCCACTAGAGTTAATAAACATGTTGAACAATAAAAATTGAACGAATTATGGAAAATGAGATTATCCAAGTGAGCGGTGGCGAAATGCTGGAAGCTATCAACCGCTCGGAGATTGACGGACAGATTGCCACAGCGCACAAGTTTCCGAGAGACATCATGCAGTGCAAGCAGAACATGGTAGCGTTGGCAGCGATGGACGATGATGTAGCCTACAACTGCTTCTATCACCTTGAGCGCAAAGGCAAGGATGGGCAGGTTTCTATCATCGAGGGTCCAAGCGTGAGATTTACCGAAATTATCTCTGCCTGCTGGAAGAACCTCCGCATCGCGGGTCGCATCATCGCCAACGATGGCAAGACCATCACGGCACAAGGCGTATGCCATGACCTCGAGAGCAACGTTGCCTACTCTGTAGAAGTGAAGCGAAGTATCCTGACCTCGAAGGGATACACCTTCTCGCAGGATATGCAGGTGGTAGTCGGAAATGCAGCCGTGGCGATCGCCCAGCGTAACGCAATCTGCAAGGTCGTGCCGCAAGTGCTGATTGCAAGCGTAGTGAAGGACGTGCAGGCAAAAGCACTCGAACACATCAAGCAGACTGGCGTACAGAGCCAGTGGAAGAGCTGCGTAGCCTGCTTCCAAGCCTACCAGGTAACAGACCTTATGCTGCTGGACTACCTGGGCAAGAAATCAGCTGAGGAAGTCACGGCAGAGGATATTCAGAAGCTGGCAGGAGTATACAACGCCATAAAGGAAGGCACGACCACCGTAGAGGAAACCTTCAAGAAGCCAAAGCAGCAGGAAACCATCGCACAGCAGGCGCAGGCAGCAGCCGAGAGCGCACAGCAGAAGGCAGAGAAGGCAATGAACCGCAGCCAAGGCAAGACTGGCACAGCAGCAAAGAAATAATTTTATAAAGTTATAACGTTTGCCCGAACAGCCACGGTGCAACCTATGGGGTGGGCTCCCATCATAAAGCTAGGAAGGGAAGCCGTGGCAACTTTTAATAAACATTCAGTAAAAATGAACAATCAGAGACACAAGAGCACCATCGACAAGTACTTTGAAAGAACCGCAGGCGGTTACAGAGCATGGGTCGAGGACAACGAGGAAGACAGAAACTTTCTTCTGCTAGCAGCTGAGACAACTGGAGATACGGACGAAGAAGGAAAACAAGTTTTCGATTTCCATGTATCTTTCTCCTACAGTACCAACCTCCTTGCAAGCGGAATTGCTCAGACAATGAAAAGGGATGAAGACTTTCGCCAGCTTATTCTTACAGCAGCGAAAATGTATTATACCGCAAACATTAAAATTAAAGAAAAATGAAACAAGTAATTAAATACAAAAGCAGAGAAGAGTGGTTGCAGAACCGCTCAAAGGGAATAGGCGCATCAGAGGCAGGCACAGTACTGGGACTGAATCCATGGGAGACACCATATCAGCTGTGGAGACGCAAGAAGGGTATCGACCCACCAAAGGTGGAAAACTTCGCAATGGTGGCAGGACACCTGCTGGAGGACGCTGTGGCGCAATTTTTCCAGCGAGAGAGCCACTGCCACATCATCAAGGCATCGACTGACGACTACACCATCACGAACACCGATACACCGTATCTGCGAGTAAGCCCAGACCGCACCTTCTGGCGAGTTGGAGCAACACACAACGAAGCCAGCAAGAGCATCCTCGAGTGCAAGACCACGCAGATGCAGATAGACGCAGACGACCTGCCGAAGCATTGGTTCTGCCAGCTGCAAATGAACCTCGGAGTGGGCGAATACAAGGACGGAGCACTTGCCTGGCTGACAGCAGGCAGGGAGTTCGGCTACCGTGATATCGACTTTGATCCAGAGTTTTTCGGCTGGATGCGTGACGAGATAACCAAGTTCTGGGTGGACAATATCGTGGGCAACCAAGAGCCAGCCGCCTACAGCGCACAAGACGTTCTCCTGAAATCACCACTGCACAAGGCAGGAAAGGAGATAGAAGCCACAGCCGAAATCGGAGACATGCTTACCGAGTTGAAGGAAATCAAGGAGAAGGGCAAGACGCTGGAGAACCGACAGAAGGAGATTGAGGACAACCTGAAGCTGTTCTTTGGTGACGCTGAGAGCATCGTGGACGGAAACGGACGGACGCTGGCAACGTGGAAAGCACCGAAGGCATCTGAGAAGTTCGATGCAAAGGCTTTCCAAGCAGACCACCCGGAGGAATGCGCTGCCTACATCAAGCAAGTGCAGGGCGCACGAAGATTGCTCGTTAAGTAAAATCAAGGCTTATGGCTAGCGTTTCAATATCAAAAACCGACCTAAGGAATATAATTTCTCAACTGGAGAATTATATTTCCCTAGGTGGGGAAGTGACAGCACCGACCGACACAAGCCAGCGGAACAAAATCCGTATGGCTGCCGTGCTCAAACGGAAGCTGGAAAAGAAAATATCATTATCAGAATAAAACATCATGAGTGATTCATTTATCTTATACACATCATACTACGCTCTCATTGAGGGGTTGACCGATGAACAACTCGGGCAACTGACGAGGGCGATATTTCTCTACGCAAGGGATGGCAAAGTAATCAAGCTGGAGCCAGTCGTGCGTATGGCTTTTGCTTTTATCAAAGACAACATCGAGCGCAATCAAGACAAGTATCAAGCCAAGTGCGAGAAAAACAGACAGATTGCACTAGAAAGAGAAAGGAAAAAGCGAGAGGCAAGGGAAAAAGCAGATAACACGAACGTGCACGAACGTTCACGAACGTGCGAAAAAAACACGAACGTGCACGAACGTTCACCTTATGATAATGATAATGAATATGATAATGATAATGATAATGATAATGATAATGATGTTTCTAAAGAAACAGATATATTAGAACCTTCTAAAGAAGGTATTCTGAGTGCATCGGTCAAGACCGAAGCACCTGCTGGCGGCAAGGTTTCGAAATCTAAGATAATCGACTACGCAGGCATCAAGGAATACTGGAACCGCAAGCATGAAGAGACGAAGAGCGTGATGCCACCTATTACGCTTATGACCGAGAACCGCAAGGTAATGGTAAAGGCAAGGCTACGCCAGTGTAAAGGAGACGTGAAAACTCTGTACCGGGCAATTGACATCGCGATGGCTTCCGACTTCATGAACGGAAACAACAAGAAGGGATGGGTTAGCAAGTTTGACTGGATATTCGGCAATGAGCAGAACTTCGCCAAGGTGCTGGAGGGCAACTTCAGCAACGAGCCAGCCGCAAGCCAGCAGCCGCAGGCGGCAGAAGCCAGGGCGCAAGACCCGGCAGCAACAGCACGCCCGAGCATCGGGGAACTCTACGAGCAAGCCAAGCACCAGCAGCCAGCGAGCCAGCAGAGCCAAGACGACAAGTTCCGCTGGGTAATCCAGCAGAACCTCGCAGACCTCAAGAAGAACCCACACAACAAGCCAGCCAAGGATTCGCTGACGAGATACTACGAACGTGGAGTTCTTCAGCGGCTGGGCATCGACTGGAAGCCCGAAAAATAAAGAATGAGGGCAAAATAAGCCGCTCTGTGGCGTTTTCACGCATCGGACGGCAAATTATACATCAAACAGAATTTAAACGCTTAAAACGAAAGAATTATGGCAGAACAGAAAGAAGTAAGCATTGTAAGCAACGAATGCTTCAAAACAGATTACCCGGTAGGAGCAATCATCAGCATCGAAGGCACAAATTGCAAGGTGGTCGAGGATATAGACTTATCTGACGAGAACTGCTACGAGTGCATCTTGAACAATAAGAAAGAAGGCATTATGTGCAGAAACCTTGCTTGTCTGAATCACGAAAGAGAAGACCACAAGGACGTACACTTCGTAAAAATTAAGAGACATGAATGAGTTATTTTTCCACGAATGCAGAGCCGCTGGGCTTGTTTTCAAGACCTCGGACGACTGGTTCAAATGGCTGACCGAAAACAGCTACGACATCAAGAAGCCAGTTGCAGAGCATGAAGGCTTTAAGTACAACATCAAGGATATTTGCATCAATCCGCACGTAATCGAGTATACCGTAGAGGGAGCAGACAACTGGGGATAGAAGGTAATGACCGCCAACACCCAGTTCGGCTGGATATGGGGGTACAGCATTCAGAAGGGAAAGCACGGGTACGACAACCCGGCTGGCTACCCAAGCCGATACGACACCCTCAGCATCTTCTACGGTAACGAAAGCGAAGCGGTTCAAGATGCCCTGACCTGCATTATCAGAGACCTCGAGAAGAACGCTGGAACCAAGAACACCAACCTCCTTCTCTGGGCAGCAAAGAAAAAACGTGCAGACATCATCCACCCACAGCAGGAACTTTTTAAATAGCTATCATAAACCGTATTAGCTATGCACAGAGTTAAGAATATGAAACTGGTCCGTGAGTGCGGTCTTCATCATCTATCAATCGAAGACAGAGACATCTGGCTGACAGATGATGAGGTAAAGGCTCTAGAATGTATCCTAAAGGATTACAATGCGGACACGAACAATTTTAAACGTAGTTGAAAATGAAAAAGATAGAAATCATCACGGACGAACATCGCCACCACGTCTACGTTGGCAACACCGACTTCTGGCTCGATACCCTGGAGCTGGTAGAACTGTACAAGAAACTGGGACACGTGAAGCTGTAACAGACAAAAGAAACAAGAGTAACAAACAATAAAAACATTCAGATTATGGAACAGAAAGATATTGATATTTATGAGATTTTGAAAGACATGCCAAAAGGCACTAAGTTATACACACCATTGGTTGGAAAGGTTGAATTCACCTCTGTTGCTACCAACAAGGAAGCAGGAGAAGCAATCTGGACTGAGAATAGGAACGGAGAATTTTCCTTCGACAAGAACGGCAGATGGTTGGATGGTGGAGAAGTCCTGCTTTTCCCATCAAACGAAATGAGAGACTGGAGCAAGTTCTTCAAGAAGGGAGACGTGCTGGAGCTTGTAGGCGATGAGAAAGTACAAGGAACCTGCACATTTGAGAAATACGAGGATGAGACGAAGACACGCTTTCTCGGAAGATTCGTCAAGGAGAAAGAAGCCCTTTATTATAAACGCACTTCGATTTTACGAACAGCCGATTGGGTCAAGAGCGATGATCCAGCAGGATATATCCGATTCGTTGAAGAGAGACTCGGTGGAAAGCTGAACCTCGAAACCCTGGAGATTGAGAAGCCAGCGAAACTTACGTTTGAAGTCGGCAGACTCTACGTTTTCAACGAGGACGATGAGGACGGAGAGTTGACCATCATTGGCAATCTAATCGGAAAGGACGAGAGCAGGGACACGCTGACATTCGGAAACCAGTACGAAATCGAGACCGAGAAGTTCTTCGCCTGCAAAGGCTTCGGCTTGCGTATCAGCGTGCACGATGAACTGCGAGAAGCAACAGAGGACGAAGTCGAACTGTTCAGCAAACATTACTCAATCTGGCAAGAGAAAGAGAAAAAGAAAGCGATGTCGAAGTGTTCCTTCAAGCCTTTCGATAAGGTGCTGGTAAGGTGTGGAAACTGCAACTGGCTACCAGCGTTCTTCGTGCGTGACCGTGGAGAGGACTTTGCTGCGAGAATCAACGCCTTACCTATCCACAGCGGACACGCAGGGGACTTCACCAGCTGCATCCCATTCGAGGGAAACGAGAACATCGCCTTCACAAACTACGACTTCGAAGACCTGCCATTCTAGGACGTATGGCGAGCGAATTATGCAAGGCTTGCGATGTCGGGCGTAACTGCATAAATGGCATATATTGCCCGGCACGCAAGCAATATGTAGAACACCAGATAATACTTGAATGCGATGAGCGACATTGTAACAAGGGAGAAGAACAGAACGTACTACCAGGAGCACCGGGAACAGATTCTGAAAGCCACGAAGGAGTGGCGAAAGAGAAACCGGGAGAAATACCGGGCGTATCAGAAAGAGTACTGGAGTAAGCACTACCGGAACTATGGCAGCAAGAACCGGAATGCCGACAGAGCGATGCGTGAGAGGAAGAAGCCGGACGTAGAGAAGGCTCTATCCATGTTCAAGGATCCACAGCAGGCAGCGCATCTGGCATGGCTCATCGAGAACAGAAAGAATAATCGGTCGTGAGTTCATAATAGAGTTTTTAACCAGCGAGGACAGAAGGGGATGGCTCTCCTATATCGGCAACGTAATAAACGTCTTATAACATCTTGAAATTATGATATGAGAGCCGAAAACGCATCTCCCGAAGTCTGACAACTAAACAAAGAAAGCGAGGTGGCACATGAAGATGTAAAAGAAAGAGAATAATATTAATTATGCTTTTATCGGCTGGCGGTGGAAGAAGAAAGAACCCTGCAATAAATTAAGATATTCATTTATTTTGCAAGCGCAGGCACAACTTCCGGAATCCCTGCCAGCTTTCTCTATCGCAACCAAAAAGAAGGGAAAGAAAGGGGTAGGGGAAAGATAGGGATAATAACGCACGTATACCCGTATGTGCGCACGTAAAAGGGTGTTTGCTGATAAACTACACCAGCAAAACAAAATAAACGCTTATACGCGAAATTTAAACAAAATAAGTACTTCAAAGAAAATATGGAAAAAGGAACAGTTATAATCGGAATCGACCCCGACAACCAAGAAAGCGGAGTTGGAGCAGTCTTTGACGACAAGAAATTTCTCGCCTATAAAATGAACTTCCCTGCTTTGATAGATTACCTCAAGGCAATGAACGAAAGTTGCAAAAAGGTTAAGGTCGTTATTGAAGGCGGCTGGCTCAACAAAAGCAACTGGCATGTGCTCAACAGATTCATGACAGCAGTCAAGGCAGCAGCAATCGGACGTTCAACCGGAATGAACCATCAGACCGGAATTCTTATCGTAGAGTGCTGCAAGCATTACAACATACCATACGAGATTATCAAGCCGCTAAAGAAGTGCTGGAAGGGTAAAGACGGAAAAATATCTCAAGACGAAATTGCTTACTTTATAAGCCCTGACGGTAAGATGCCGAGAATGAACCAAGACCAGAGAGACGCACTCCTCCTCGCATGGGTGTGCGCAGGATACCCGGTCAGAGTGAAGCCGCAGACACCACGGACAACCCTGCAGAAAACCATCAGAGCCTTTGATGGATAAAGTAAAAACGAAGTGTTGGAAAAAGTTAAAAGTATGCGAAGAGCGAACAACTAAAGCAAAAAAGTCGTATCTTTGCGCCAATGTTTATCAGATAAGCAGAATTTTTCGAACTTAAAACAAGAAAGAAAACATGAAGACAGAAGAAATCGCACTATCGAGGGTCAGCGAGAACGAAGCGAACCCTCGAACCATAACTGAGGCGAATTTTCAAAAGCTGGTCAAGAGCATCCTTGTCTTCCCGAAGATGCTCCAGCTTCGCCCGATAGTCGTAGACGAAACCTACAAGGCTCTGGGAGGGAACATGAGAACGAGGGCACTCTGCCACATCGTGAGCATGACACCCGAAGGCATCATGGACGTTCTCGATACAGACCAGCGACTGACCGATGCAGAGAAACTGGCAATCGCCAACTACTGGAGCCAGTGGAAGGAGCAGCCGACTGCAACCATCGTCAAGGCATCAGACCTGACGGAGGCGCAGAAGAAAGAATTCATCATCAAGGACAATGCTGGCTTCGGAGACTGGGACACCGAAGCACTGGCAAATCAGTTCGGAGACCAGCCGCTGACGGACTGGGCAATCCCACAATGGATTCTCGGTATGGCAGGTATCAGCAATGAGCAAAAGGAGGGGGGCGATACTCCAACAGAAGGAGAAGGAGCACCGAAACCAAGCCTAGTGGATAAGTTTGTCGTTCCTCCCTTCTCAATCCTCGACACACGCCAAGGCTACTGGGTTGAGCGAAAGAAGCAATGGCGTGCCATCGTTTCCAGCAAGGACATCGGGGCAAGCCGTGAACAGATCCTCGTCCGTTCCAAGGAAATGCGATACAAGGAACTGTACTCCAAGAGCGAGAAGTTCAGAAAAGAGAAAGGCATCTCTTTCGATGAGTATCTCGAGAACTATGTATCGCCCGAAGAGAAAGCCAAGGCAGACCGTAGTGTATTGGCGCAGGGTACAAGCCTTTTCGACCCAGTACTGGCTGAAATCATCATGCGGTGGTTCTGCAAGCCGCACGGAAAGATTATCGACCCATTCGGAGGGGAACAGACAAAGGGCGTTGTCGCTGGCACGCTAGGCTACGACTACCAAGCCGTGGAAATCCGAAAGGAGCAGGTCGACATCAACACAGAGGCGACCAAGGACTACGGCAGCGTGAAATATTTCTGTGGCGATTCTAACAACATCGGGCAGATAATCAAAGACAAAGATTTCGACCTCTGCTTCACCTCGCCACCATATTACGACCTCGAAGTCTACAGCAAGGAGGACATGAGCGCACTCGGCACATACGAGGAATTCATGCAACAGTATGAAAACATCTTCAGACAATGCGTAGACAAGATGAAGGACGGCTCATTCCTGGTTGTAAAGATTGGGGAAGTAAGAAACAAGAAGAACGGAGAGTACCGAAATTTCGTTGGCGACAATATCTCCACCTTCCTGCGGCTCGGTCTGCACTATTATAACGAACTCATCCTGATCGAGCAAGTCGCGTCCCGATGCCTAAGAGCAGACGGAGGCATGAAGTCACGCAAGACACAGAAGTGCCACCAGAACGTGCTCGTTTTCTATAAAGGCGAAATGGACGAAATCAAAAAGACGTTCGAGGATATGCGGCAGCCAGAGAAGATGCACACAAACGTGCTGGTATTCTACAAGGGCGACCCGAAACACGTCCAAGACCATTTCCTGCCTATCGAATACAACGAGGAGGAAGCGCAGCAGCTTGCGGACACCTTCAACAGCGTAGCACCACCAGCAGATGAGGAAGAACAGCCAGCAGAGGAAGGAGGGCAGAACGATGAAGGCACAGACGATTGACATCAGCAGAAGCGCAAAGGCAATCCGTGCCTGCATCATCAAGCGGCACATGGAAGAGAACCACATCGACCGCTGCGTCTGCTTCTCATGCGGCAACGCATCAAGAGCCATCAAGGAGGCAGGCATCCCCTGCGTTGAAATCTCTCCCGGTGGCGACCTGAGCGCAAACCGCTGGTGGAGCATGAACGAGATACGCAACACCTTCCCCGATTCCTTCGATGCAACGAGCGGACACCTGCCCATGGACATAATGAACCAACTGGCAGCAGAATACAGAGCCACCCTCTCCGACACCATCAAGGAAGGGCAGACCTACATCATACCGACTGGCAGCGGTGAGACAGTTATCTGTTTGCGGATGGCTTTCCCCAAGTCGCGGTTCATCGCCCAATGGGATAACAATGATCCAAGCTGCGAGTACTCAGACCAAGCACCGATGGCGCAACTGGTAAAAGCAACTGGGGAATGGGAGATAATAAACGGATGAGACGATATGCGAGCGTATGTGCCACGTTCTCAAACTATGCGTATAACTAAGCATGATTGAAACGTTCGAGCCGTGTGCGCAAAATTCGCACAAAATAACTCCAAGGGAGCGGAAACGAAAAAGGCAGGAGATTAACCCCTGCCCATCGCTTTGAGTATACACTGGTTGATGAAGTCGCTGCGGTCTTTCTTATCGACCCCTGCCAAGATGTTAGCCACGTCCTCGGTAGCACCGAAATAGAATGTTGCAGCGTATTTCTTCGTTCGCCCTGCACCCTTGCGAGCACCTCCCCAAGATTTGGAGGTAGTTTCATTCGTAGCATTCATAATGTTAAAAATTTGGTGATATGAAAATTAATTCGTAAATTTGCAAACGAAATCCCAAAGTGGGGTGGTGGTTCCAGCACCACCCCTTGGAAAAATCAAAGTTCGATAGTGAAAGTGATTTTGATTTTCCAAATCCTAATTGAAATGTAAGTTCTCATAAGACTTTGGGATTTCATTTTACTTTTCCCTCATCCTCGGAGGGTTTCAGTAAATAAGGACACTTCCCTTATTACGTTTGCAAAGATACGAAATTTATTTGAAATATGCAAGTTTTTCAAGTAGAATTTTTATAAAAAATCAAATAAATTTCAAGTAATCAAAATATGCCAAAAGGTAATAACAACAAGCTGCGAGCACAGCGCATTGACATAGAAAACCGCCTGCAGATTATCGCACCCCTATACCGAAAGGGATGGACTGAGCGAGAAATCACGGCAGAGGTACGCAAGCGGCTCGACAGACCGAAATACAACCAAGCACACTGCGACATTCAGCGTTTGCTGAAGGAGTGGAAGGAAGAGCGGCTGACCGACACCGATGCGAAGATTACAAGCGAGGTGGCAAGGTTGAAGCTGGTGATACGTGAAGCGTGGGACGCCTGGGAGAAGTCCAAGGAAGACTACCACGAAAAGAAATCGAACCAGCAGGGACTTCCAGTTGTAGATGAGCGGGGAAGGATGATTTCCATCGAGACCGTAAAGACGATGATGTACGATGCCGAGAAACGAGGATTCGGAGAACCACGCTACCTCGACATCATCATAAAGGCAGAAACGCAGATATGCAAGCTGCTCGGACTGGATAAGGTCGTGCTCGACCTGAACGCAGGCTTCCAAGGCGGCATCGAGGTACGCTACATCAACTCGGGACACCAGTGCGCATCCAGCGAGCAGGAAGTAATCGAGCGTGAGGGATTGGATAGAGAATAATAATTTTACCATAATTTTGTTTTAAGTTTTTATTGTTTGAAGAATGGCACTATTTGACGTTATAGGTGAACTGTATGACCCGAATGCGGACGTGAAGCCAAGGTTTCTTGTTAACCAAGGAGGCACGTCCTCGGGGAAGACATACACCATCATGCAGCGTCTTATAGTGCTTTCTTTTGAGCACCCCATGGCAATTATCACGGTGTGCGGTCAAGACCTCCCGAACCTAAAGGTGGGAGCCATGCGAGACCTCGACACCATCCTGCACACAAGGGCAGAGTTGCTGGACTGGTTCAAGAACAATAAGAGCGACAGCAGCTACAGAGGTAAGAATGGCTCCATCATCGAGTTCAAAAGTTATAAAGATGCGCAGGACGCTAAGAACGGAAAGCGTGACTATCTCTTCGTGAACGAGGCGAACGGTGTGCCCTACGAAGTCTTCTGGCAGCTTGCCATCCGAACCCGAAAGCAGGTGTTCATCGACTACAACCCAAGCGCAAGGTTCTGGGTGCACAACAACATCATCGGCAGGGATGACTGCCGTTTGATACTGAGCGACCACCGAAACAACCGATTCCTTACTGAGCAGGAGCATAAAAAGATTGAAGAGATTGACGACCCCGAACTGTGGCGAGTGTATGCGCGTGGACTGACCGGAAAGATAACCGGGCTTATCTTCACTAACTGGGGCATCGTTGACAAGCTGCCCCCGCGTGAGGAGTGGAAGATGGAATGCAGGGGTATGGACTTCGGATTCACCAACGACCCAACTGCGCTGGAGCACGTTATATTGGCGCACGGAGAGTTATGGGTGGACGAAGAAATCTACCAGCCTGGAATGACGAACGATGACATCGCAGACCGATGCAAGGAACAAGGACGGACGAAACGAGACCTTATCATTGCGGATTCGGCAGAGCCTAAGAGCATTCAGGAGATACACAACCGAGGGCTGTGGATAATCGGCAGCACCAAGGGAGCGGACAGCATCAACAACGGTATCGACATTCTCAAGCGTTTTCGCATCAACATAACCAGACGCAGCCACGGCATCATCGGGAACATGCAGCAATACAAGTGGAAGAAGTCAAGGGATGGAGAGACAACGAACCAGCCTATAGACGCATTTAACCACGGCATAGACGCAATAAGGTACGTAGCCTTGAAGAAGTTATCCGTAGCGAGCCACGGAACGGCTAGGGCGCACGTATTAAGACAATAACACGACACAATTATAAAGCGTATGGATAAGAACACGACATTCAAGTATTGGCTGGCAGTGGCAAGGCACACCAGCTATAAAATCGGCAAGCAGCCACGACCAGCGTTTGTCGGAGGGAAACAAGTGCCCGACAATCTCAACCAGCTATCAATCGGACAGCTGATTGACCTTTCCCAGCTATCAGACAGCGAGGAAAGTCTGTATCAGATAGTGACAACCGTCCTCGGTCTGAGCCACAAGGAAGTGGAGCAGGCTAGGGCGGTTGATGTCGTTATGCTCATCGGCTGGGTAACAGCAGAGGTGGAGCGCATCAACAAGCTCTTCGAGAGCACAGACACAGCGAAGCCAACGAGACTGGAGAAGGAGGCAGGCATCGATACCCTGCGTTTCGGACTGTTCGGCATGCTCGACTGGTATGCGGTAAGGATGGGCATCAGCGACCACGACCAAGTGTTGAAGACACCATGGCTTCGCATCTACAAGTGCATGGAAATGGACAACAAGAGAAGCGTGTACGAGAGGAACCTGCAGAAGTTGCAGGCAGAGGAAATGAAACGTAAATCTAGATAATTATGGCAACAATCAGAGAAACATTGAAGCAGTTGGCAGCAGACACGCTACCAGACTACACCTACCTTTTCGAGGACTGGGACACAGCGGACACCAAGCTGGAGAAACTGAACTATCCTGCAATCGTCTGCATCATCCCAGCCAGCGGCACGACAGAGATACGCAACGGCAGAGTATACGACACCGTGAACGTAGCCCTGGCGTATCTCGACACCGTACCAAGGGGAGCGGAAGGCGAAGACAACGGAGAGTGCATCGACCGAATGAAGGTGGCAGGGGCAAGGATGATACGAGCCATCAACCAGTCGCACCAGTTCGAACTATTGGAAGGGCAGCAATACTACGAGACCATCATCGAGCGTTTGAGCACGATCGTGTCGGGCGTAATGTACTCCCTGCAACTGACACAGAGAATAGGAGGGTGTGAGGTATGAGCAAGGGAGGTATTCAATTCGACCCCAAGGCGGCATCGCTCATCATGCGTGAGGAAGTGGAGAGAGCACGGCAACTTATCATCAACCACATACGTATCAATGGACAGAACGCATCGGGGCGCACCATAGCGAGCCTAAAGGTGGAGCAGCCCAGCGAGGAAGAAACCATCCTCTGGGGACACAAGCCATTCGGGGTTCTCGAGACCGGACGAAGGGCAGGAAAGATACCATACAGTTTTCGAAGCATCATCCGGCAGTGGATGAAAGACAAGGGACTGCACGGCACACCTATACCCTACAAGACCCAGCGGCAACACAAGTACACTCCACAAGAGCGTGGCGACATGAGCATGGCAGGAGCAATCGCACACACCATCGCCACCAAGGGTTCCAGACTGCACCGGACTGGCGGCAGGGCTGACGTATACAGCAACGTTGTGCCCGACACCATGAAGCGGCTCGGGCAGAGGCTTATTTTCTTAATCCACCAGTCGGTGGGAAGTATCAAACTAAACAATGAGACGGTATGAGACAGACAACGAAAAACGGCATCACGATTAAATATGCGGACGCTGTAGGATTCGCATTCCTTCCCTGCATCATCAAGGCGAGCGGTTCGGGCGTTGCGAGCATCGAGGCAACCATCAGCAAGGAGACCAAGACGTACACGTACAGCGTGGAAGCGTTTGCTGATAATTGCATCATGGACTATCGAGAATATGTGCAGGCACTCTTCGATGGCATCAGCTTCGGGAACCTCGACTACGCCAGGGAGAACCAGCAGAGCAACCTCGGGGCAGTGTTCAATATTTCCGTGAAGGTTAAGGACAGCGAGGGGAGCGACCTTGCGATATTCAGCTATACGACCTTCTACGTGTGGGGAGCGATGAGGGCAGGCGAGACGTGGAACGGATTCAAGAAGCTTACTTGGTTCACGCATTTCCCATTCTCCTTTGGTCTTTATATCAATGAGGCTTCCCAGATTCTTGTCGGCTACGAGGGAGCACCAAACAAGTTAGTTAAGCCCGGCATCGATGGCATCGTTGACATTAGCGCCAGCGTCCTGCCTAGCAATGCGAGGTACTGGAACATCTACGACTACGATGGTGAGATTCAGCAGGGAACGTTTGACAATACTTTCGACCTTACTTTCTGTCTAGCCACCGGTGGCAAGCAGTCTCTATTGCTGCGCATCGACAGAGACGATACCGAGAGTGGCATCTATTTACGTTGGATTGACCGACACGGATTCTATCGCTACTGGCTATTCACGCAAGGCGATGAGAGCAGGGCGATAAGCAGCGACACCAGCTTTGTGCGAAATAATCTCGGAGAGTATGACGATACAATATTCGGCTACCTCGGAGTGAACGGCAGAAGGCAGGGCTACGGCAGAGAGGACACCATACCTCTTTGCGCACCATTGGTAGACAGCGAGACGTTCGATTTCCTTCAAGACCTGGCAAGCAGTCCGGTCGTGGATATGTACCTCGGTGGCGACAAGTGGCAGAGCGTGACCATCAAGGCAGGAACCTACACCAAGACAACAGCAGAGTTGCAGGATTTCGTCTGCAACCTAGTTATTAACAATACACAGATTCAACAGCTATGACAGACCAGCAATTATACATCGATGGCGTGTTGATGGATATGAGCGAGGAAACGGCAATCACGCTCGACATCAAGAGCAACCTTTTTCGTGACATCACGAAAATGACCGCCAACACGACATACACCATCAACCTGCCAAAGACAGCGCACAATATGGCTGTGCTGGAGTTTGCCGGGAAACCGAGCACCAGCAGTAAATACCCCTATATTTTCCACAGAGCACGATATTTCCGCAACGGCTCGGAAATCATCCGTAATGGCAGGGCAAGCGTGCTGAGCATCAAGGAAACAATCGAAATCTCGATATATTGGGGATTATTCCAGGCACTGGCAACCCTGCAATCGTCAGGCTTGAAACTGAACGAGTTGAACTGCACAAAGCATCTTCGGTTCAACAGAACCAACAGCTACGACACCTACGAGAAGGCGATTTCGGAGGGAGTGTTCTATGGTAACTACGTAACGGCAGCGGTTAAGACATCAAACGATGAATGGTATGGATACGACCGCAACGTGGGAGGGAACAGCGACACGACATACTCACTCGTTGACGGTAAGATAAGAACTGGAACAGAGGTCGGAAAATACGTATCTGGCGAAGTTTTGACCGATGAGACATACCAGTGCGCAATCATACCTTTCGAGGCTGGAATGAGAGCCACCATCAGTAAGGTTTTAGGCAAGGGACAATTCCGGACATGGGCAATACTCGACACCAACAAGAACGTTCTGAGCCTTGCCGATGATGCCGGAAAGACGGAATCGGAAACCTATCCGGTATTGCCAGCACCTGATCCTATGCTCGGAATGTTCGTGAGAGCAGAAGCGTGCATCGCCAATATCGAAACGAGTGTTGCCATGGAGACAATATCTATCAGAGTTCGGGCAGAGAAGGCTGGCTCTGTCGAATACGGAGCACTGAATAAGGACACCGGGGAAACAACACCATGGGGAACGTATGAGATAAGTGCTGCCGGAGAAGCAGAGATTAATGTTGTAAAGAGCAAGCCTTCCGGTCTCCTCGTATACATTAAGCCTTCGGTAGATAATATGATAAGTATGGCTCTAAGCACGGTTGTGGCGGCTTATTATCTCTCTGACGGTAAGTTATCCCAGGTGAAGGCTGGAGGAGCGTACAGCGTTAAATATACAAGCGATAGTGAGCCTATAGATGTAGACCTGCAAGCACCAGCCACAGCTGCCTGGCTTATCATCAACGCAATTAAGGCGTACAGTACTGGTACGACTATCCTTGTAAAGAGCGAGACGGAGAGCCGAGCGAGAGCCAGCAGCAGCGGAGGCACGTTTGGAGGGTCGTTCGGCTCAAATGGAGGAGGCTCGTTTAGAAGTGACGGAGCGATACAGCCATGTGTCACGGCACAGTATATTCTAGACCTTATCACGGCAAAGACTGGCGTAGCATTCGGTTGGAGCAATCAAGCGAAAGAAATCATCAAGGGTCTTGCTATCCCATTGATAACAAGAAAGGCAGATGAGCAAACTGTCGTAGGCGGCTTTGAGGGCACTTTTTTTTCAACAGAGAACCTCGGTATTCTCGACTTCCAACCAACGAGCCTATCGGAGGTATTCGATGGATTGGAGATTGGGCACAGATACAGCCAACTGAATGTAAAGATTGCCTGCACGATGATTTTTGATGTTCAAATGAACTGGTCGTGGGACGCATCGAAAGTAAACCCTTCATTGCATAAAAGCTGGAGTTACGGAGGCTCGACCGAAACGCAGGCAGTTTACTTGTACCCACCTTGCTACATCGAAGTTAAGGTCGTGTCAAAGCATACGAGCGACCAAGAGGAAAGCGAATACACCAAGATCTACATCGCAGGCAGAACTTCGGACTATGAAGGAGTGAGTCCGTCAGTAAGCGACACCAGCGACCAGTTGGTAGGAGGCAGATTCATACACCTTGTAGCAGGACGAGGGGAGATAGAACTGGAAGAGGGCGACATCGTGACCTTTGAAATGAAGCACCCGAAAAACCAGAGATTGCACGGATTAAAATGTTACAACGGCAGATTGTCTGCCAGCATCAAGCAGAGCGATGAAGTACCATACGGTGGTAATTTCCCTATCGGAAAGAACCTGCCCGACATCAAGGTAACGGATTTCTTGAAGTGTATCTGTATTCTTGCATCAACCTTTCCGAGCCAGCGGTTCATCGGTGGCACACTATCGTTTGTTGACATCGTGAGCCTATGGGAAACCAAGGCACAAGCGGTGGACTGGACAAAGAAGCTCATCCCAAGCGAAGCCAGCAACCATCCAAGGCAGACCGATTTCAGCGTAGAGGAATATTGCCAGCATAATATCTACAAGTGGAAAGAAGACGATACCGTATACCAGCAGCATGATGCAGATATGGTCGTAGACAATAAAACGCTGGAGTATACGCAAGACGTTTGCACGCTGCCATTCGCAGCCACGGACGGAAACCGCATACCGATATACGAGTGGGAAAGTAAGCAATACACATTTGGTAGAACAACGACAACTGTGCAGGTTGCCACAAAATACAAGGCGTGCAAAGACCGCATCGTGAACCTGACGAAGAGCGACACCGGCTATGCGGCATTGGCTTTCAATATCGACCTGCAAAATATTTTCGACAGCAAGCTGGAGAAGTTGAGAAAGACGGTGGCGAACCCACACCAGATTACGGAACGTTTCAACCTTTCCGATTTGGAGATACTGAACTTTGACGAAACGAAGCCTGTGTACCTTGCCCAGTATGGAGCGTATTTTGCGGTTCTCGAAATCAAGACCACCAGCAGCGGGTACAGCGAGGTTACAATGATAGAGTTGAACAACTAAAATACAAAAAAACTATGGTAAGTGAAGACAAACAGCAGATACTTGACATCAAGGTCAAGTACGAGGATGCAATCTACGGCATCATCAGATACAAAGAGAAAATCGACCAGCTAAAGCAATCCATCAAGGACTTGCAGCAGCAGGAAAAAGACAAGACCATCACGACCAACGAGATGAAGGTGCAGACGGAAGCCATCAACGCAACCATCAAGGAGTACCAGTACAACGTGCGAGCCTTGCAGAAGGAGATACAGAACAACGTCAGAGAGGAACAGCAGCAGGAAGGCAGCTTGAAGCAGTTGCGTGCCCAGCTATCCAATGCGACAAAAGCCTACGATGAACTTTCTAGGGCAGAGCGAAACGGTGCGAAAGGGCAGGAACTACAGAAGCACATCAAAGAGATAACAAGGGAGTTGAAGCTGGCAGAGGAAGGTACAGACAGATTCCATCGGAATGTCGGCAACTACTACAACTCTATGCTTGACCTAGCGGAAGACCTCCAGCACGTAGTACCGATGGGAGGCGGTGGAGGTGTCGGAGAACTCACCAACAGCATCTTGGGACTATCTAAAACAGTTACTGGCATCATACCGAAACTGGGGGCATTCAAGGCATCTTTGCTTGGTATCCTAACAAATCCTTATTTCCTGGCAATGGCAGGAGTTGCAGGAGCAGGAATGGCATTCAAGTGGTTCTATGACTACAACAAGGGATTGATGGAAGCCACACGACTGACAAGGGAGTTCACTGGCTACACTGGCGAAGCCCTGGAGACGATGAGGAACAGCATTGCAGCCACAGCGGACACGATGGGAAAGGATTTCAAGGACGTTCTCGGAACGGCTGACAACCTTATGGCTAATTTCCATCTATCGGGCGAGCAGGCGATGGACGTAATCAACAAGGGCTTTGCGAGCGGTGCAGACATATCGGGCGATATGTTGCAGAAGATACAGCAGTATGCGCCTACCTTCCACGATGCAGGTATCTCGGCAGACCAAATGGTGGCTATCATCCAGCAGACCCGAAGCGGTATTTTTAGCGACAAGGGTCTCGACATCATCGATATGGCGAGCAAGAAAATTCGTGAGATGAGCAGCAGCACGGCTTCCAGCCTTGATGCTATCGGCATTTCCAGCAAGCAGGTGCAGAAAGACCTAGCCAACAATAAGAAGAGCACCTTCGATGTTATCCAAGAGGTCAGCACGAAGATGAAGAACTTCGGTGCGGACAGCCAGCAGGTTGGCAATGTGTTGAAGAACGTATTCGGAAAGCAGGGAGCGCAAGCAGGTATTCAGCTCATCGAACAACTCGACACCATGACAACCGACATCGAAAAGGTGAAGAAACAGACTGGAGCGTGGGGAGATGTGCAGCTGGAGAACATCAAGATACAAAAGGAGTTGAACAGCTACACCTCGGCACTCTTCGACTTTACCCAGCAAGGCTTTGCAACCATCATCGCCAAGGGAAAGCAGCTTGGTTCTAAGGTCTTGATTGCGATATTAAAAGGCGTGATGGGATTGACGAACGTCTGCATCACCTTGTATCACGCTGTCGTTGGAGCGGCAAAAGGTATATACAACAGCTTCGGAGACCTTTGGAAGATGATAAAGAACGTTGGAACGCTGGTAATGGACGCATTCAAGCAGATGGGCAGAAGTGCAACTGGTTTTCTTAAAATCATGGAGGGCATCGTCACCTTCAATTTCAACAAGGCAAAGGAGGGATTCAAGGAAATGTTTGATGGCAGCTGGCTAAAGAACGACTGGGCAAAGGTTAAGCTGGCAGGCTCGAACGCTGGCAAGGCTTTCGTTTCCGCATTCGACAAGGAAATGATGAGCGCAGAGTACCTGAAGCCAGCCAACAAGGATGGTGGAGCGACATCTACGGAAACTATAAGAAACAAGGACGATGACAAGACCAAGGACGATGACAAAGATAAACTGACCAAGACTAAGGCACAGAAAGCCAAGGAGGAAGCGGAAGCCAAGGCAGAGGCAGAGCGCAGGAAGAAGCAGGAAAAGGAATTGCAGGCACAGATTGCTCTTATCCAGTTCCAGTACAACGAGCAAGTAATGGACGCAAAGAAGCGATACCTCGCAGGCATGTACGACAACGAGCGAGACTACAGCAACGACCTCGAACAGCTGGAAAAGGACATGGTGGCACGAAGCATTGACGCATACGTGGCAGCAGGGCAAATCGGAGCGGAGAAAGCGCAGGAAATGCAGGCAAAACTGCTCGACATCATGATAAAGGCAAAAGCGGACATCAAGAACCAAGCAAAGGAGATTGTGGACGAAATCAACAAGGAGTTCGAGGACGCAGAAAAGGCACGCAAGGATGCGGACATCATGAACGGTGGCACTGGAGAGGAAGAAGACGACACAGTCAAGCTGGAGAGATACAAGGCTTTCCTTCAGAGCAAGCTGGACGCATACAAGGACTATGCAGCCGTGCAGGAACTGCTACAGAAGGATTTGAGCGATGCAGAAGTTGAGGAGCAAGAGGAAGCCAACAAGAAGAAGGCAGCTTTGCAGGAAGAACAGCTGAAAATGATGAGCGATATGATACAGACCATGGGAGACGGTCTGTCCGAGTTCTTCGAGAGCGAGGATAAATCGCTGCACTCATTCCTCAAATCTATGCTGACATCAATACTGGACGCAATCGAAATCGCGGTTAACGCTTACTTTGCGCAGATCCTCGCCAAGGAGATTGCAAGCAAGTCGTGGGGAGGTGTTGCGAGTGCAGCAGCATTGATGGCACTTGTCAAGGCAGCCTTTGCTGGAGCGAAAGCACTCGTCAAGGGTTTCTCCACTGGTGGCTACGTGCAGGGCGCAGGCACTGGAACGAGCGACAGCATCCCGGCAAGACTATCCAATGGCGAGAGCGTAATGACCGCAAAGGCGACTTCGATGTTCAGCCCTATTCTCTCGGCATTCAACCAGCTGGGAGGTGGCGTGCCTATCGTAGCGAACACAGGTGGCAGCAACATCGGAATGGATATGCTGGCGGCAGCAGTCGCAAGAGGGTATCAGATGGCTCCACAGCCAGTAGTGAGCGTGGAAGAGATAAACCGCACCCAGCGGAGAGTGCAGACGATAGAGAATATCGGCAGGCTCTAAGGGTACAGTTATTTCATCGAAATTTGCGTTCTGAGCGGTTTTCTCTTGAAGCTGGTAAAGTTACACACCCAAGAGAATAAAAGCCGCTTAGAGCGCAAAATTTGGGCTTGTTTAGAAAAATTAACTGCTTATAAGATAAACATATTGAAAATAATCGTATCTTTGCAGCGTTTTAAAACTTAAAAATAACAATTAAATGGCAAAACTCAGAATATACAACGACATAGACAGCCAAGACAACAAGTTTTGGTATCAATGGTGGGGTAGTGACTGCGTATGTTTTCAAGACATTGATGCTTTTGCAGCAAGCATACCGAAAGACGATGATACCATCGACATGCGCATCTTCTGTAATGGCGGCTCGGTGATTGAAGGCTGGGCAATCTACGACCGACTGCGACAGAGCGGCAAGAAGATTTCCTGCACCGTGGAGGGCAAGGCAGCATCCATGGCAACAATCATCATGCTCGCAGCACCAAAGGAGAGCCGCAAGGCATACGAGAACGCTGCCTTCCTGCTGCACAATCCGTATGTTCCTGGCTGGGGGTTGGGCGACCAGCTGAGCGCAAAGGACTTGAAGAACCTGGGCGAGGAAATGCAGATGTGGCAGGATAAGTTTGTGGACGCATACGTAGAGCGGTGCGAGTGCGACCGGGAAGAGATACAAGCCTTGATGGATAAGGACATCTTCATCAGCACCAGCGAGGCTTTGCGCCTAGGTCTTATCAGCAGCACCGTTGCACCAATCAGCGCAAGCGCATCGAAGCGCAATATAGAAAATTTCATTAATTCAAAACAAAAAAATCCAAAAGCAATGGAGAAGAAAACAGAAGTAAAGGCTTCGCTCCTCGACAAGATTCTCGCCAAGTTGGGCGTGAAGACACTGGAGGAAGCAGAGCAGGCGGTGGCAGAGCCACAAGCCAAGGAAGAGCCAAAGGCGATGGAACTCAACACAGCAGACGGACAGACACTGACCGTGGAACGTGAAGAGGGAGATCCACAAGTAGGCGACAAGGCAAGTCCTGACGGAACGTTTGAGATGCCGGACGGCAAGACAATCGTTGTCGAGGACGGTGTAATTACCGACATTCAGTCCGCAGACAACGAAGAGCCGGACAATGAAGGCGGTGAAGGTGGTGATGGCGGCAGCGCATCAAGCACCGACAACGACACTGTAGCCAAGTTGCAGCAGCAAGTAGCAGCACTCAAACAGCAACTCCACGACACCAAGGCACAGCTGGCAAGCGCACAGAAACTTGCGAAGAGCAAGGAGGATATGCGCATCTTGAATGCCGTGAAGATGGCAGGCGGTGCAGAGAAGGTGTTGGCAGGCTACAGCAGCCACTATCAGCCAGCACAGCGACAGCCAAGCGGCAAGGGCGCTGGAGAGCAGGTAGACGTTAAGGCAGACGCAAAGACTATCAGCGAGAAGGTCAAGGCTTTTCGTTCCAAGAAGCACCCAAGCAAGGACTAAAACGTTGTAAATTAAGTAAAAACAAATTAAATAGTTATAAATTATGAGTAATACTTTTGATGTAAAGCAGTTCGAGAACTTTGTCCTAGAACCCGAAAATCTGAAGATCATCAAGGATGCCGTGCAGGAGACATTCTACAAGGATGAGGACATTGCGGATTTCGTCACCATAACTAAGGTCAAGGACGGAGACCCTATCGCCATCATCGGTGAGATGGAGATGGTCGGCAAGGCTGGCAGCGGTTGCGACCCAACGTATGACGAGAAGGGCATCGCCAACAACTTGGAGCGTTGGAAGCTTGGCGACTGGCAAGTACCAATCAAGATTTGCTACGATTCGCTGAAAGGCTCAATCGCTGAGTACAGCTTGAAGACTGGCACAGACATTGGAGACCTCACCAGCACCGACTTCATGGTAATCTACACCGATGCACTGGAGCGTGCTATGAAACAGATGGTTTGGCGTTTCGGCTGGTTTGGTGCTGAGGATGCGCAGACAGTGTCAGAGGGTGGCAAGCTGACCGATGGCTTGAAGAAGGAGTACTTTACCACTTGCGATGGTCTCTTCAAGAAAATTTTCGCAGCTACAGCCACAAAGAACCGCACCGAGATTGCAGCCAACAAGGAAACCACAATGTCGGAGCAGATTGCGGCAATCCGCAAGCAGGGTGTAGCAACCGACCTTGTAGACAAGATGCTTATGAACGTGGACTCACGCATCATCGATGACCCGAACGCTGTGCTTCTTATGACACGCTCGCTGGCTGACGCATTGACTTACGACATCAAGAAGACGTACCACGACAGGATGCCTTGGGAGAAGGTCTTCGATGGCTTCCAAACATCGACCTACAACGGCATTAAGATTGCCAGTGTCAGCATTTGGGACAGAATGATTAAGGGCTATGAGAAGGGCGCAACAGCGTACAACCTTCCACACCGTATGGTATTCTGCAACCCTAAGCAGCTGATGGTCGGCACACCGCAGGATTCGCTCATTAGTGAGCTGGATGCTTGGTTCGACCACAAGGAGCGCAGAAACTACATCTACTCAACCGGTAAGATTGGCACGGCTCTCCTCGAAGAGAATATGATCCACGCAGCTTACTAATCGCTCCAAATCTTCATAAAGTATCAAGTTTACAAATCCTCAACACCCACAAAAACGGTGTTGGGGATATAACAATTAAAAACGAATCAATATGGCAACAACTTGCGAGAGCCTTATCGCCCAGGACATCATCATCCCTTGCGAAGACCAGGTAACAAAGGGATTGGAGGGCGATGGACTTATCATCAACCGAGACGACATCGACTTCACCAAGTCCGTTGTCGAAGGCAATACGATAAAATCATTGGTCTTGAAGACTGACAAGAAAGCATACGCCATCCGGCAGGAGGGCAGCAAGCCATTCACTGGAACCAAGACCGAGCTGACCGTTGGCACGTATCGCAACAGCTGGAAGAACACCGTGACAATCGTGGTGCTGGCGAACACACCCGATGTTTGCGCAAATATCATTGACGGCTTAGCGAACGGAAAGTATGTTATCATTCTTCGCAACCTTTCAAAGGGAGCGGACGGAAGTGCAGAGTACCAGGTATTCGGATATGCGCAGGCATTGAAGGCAAGCGCAGGCGAGAACGACAAGTACTCAGACGATACCGAGGGCGGCTGGCTTATCACGCTGGAAGAGGAGAGTGTACCAAAGGCAGCTTATTTCTTCTTCGACACCGACACCGAGACCACGGCTGCAAAGTATGCCAGTCTTAAAACAGCCTTAGGAGGTTAAGCCATGACCTACGAGGAAGCGACAGCCAAGGTCGGGGAGTTAAAGGCACGTTTTGACAGTCCATTCGATTCAACCGACAAGGCAGTTATTGAAACTCTTTATTTCGAGGTAACACGCAAGCGGTTCGTTCCGACAACCTGCCAGCAGTGTTACCACGATGCTCTAATAGAAATTTATTTGAAACTCAAAAAAGAAAAGGCTATGCCAAAAACATGTAATTACGCAATGAAGGCAGGCTTCATCATTTCCTGCCCGGATTTCTACCATGGCAAGATTTTCACCAACGAAAACCTGACCGACAAGGTAGCGCATGAATATCTGACGAAGTACCCACACATGGAGAGCTACTTCCAGAAGATACCCAGCGAGGAACTCATCGAGAACAAACAGCAGCCAGCAGGCAGCGACAGCGGTGCAGATGAAACCCCTGGGAAAGTGCCAGTCGGAAAGCCAGCAGGCAGCGACAAGAAGAAAGACACCGACCAAGCCGAAAAAGCAGGCAAGGAAGAGTAACAAAACAACAAGTAAAACGACACAAGCAAGATGAACGTAAAGACAGTTAAAAAGCCAAAGCGAAGGATTGATGTTGGCTACGTTAGCCGATTCAAGATGCAGACCTACGGATATGATAACCTATATCCGCAGAACCTCGCACGCATCACGGAAGCCAGCGGAACGGCAATGCTGTGCCTTAACCGATATGCCCGATTTATTGAGGGCTACGGCTTTGATAGCGACATTCTAGCAGCGTTAACGGTGAACCAGCAAGGGGACACGGCAGACGATTTACTACGGAACGTAGCGCAAGACCTCGCACGCTTCGGAGGCTTTGCCCTTCACGTCAATTATAACGTTCTCGGGCAGGTGTCGAGCGTGAGCCACGTACCCTTTGAATGCTGCCGACTGGAAGAGACGGACGACAAGGGGAGCGTGGCGCACGTCTTGCTGCATCCAGACTGGGAACAGAAGAAAACGAGGAACGGAAAGCGGTTGATGGTAAACGAGAAGACTGTGGAGCGCATCAACACCTTCAACCCCGACCCAGACATCGTTCTTGAACAGATTGAAAACGCTGGCGGCATCGACAGCTACAAGGGGCAGGTTCTGTGGCAGAGCCTAGACGGACAGTTTATCTATCCTACAGCCAGCTACGATTCTGCCATCACTGAGATTTCGACCGATGAGGGACTTAGCAACGTTAAGATGAGGAACGTGAGAAACAACTTCCTCGTATCATGTATGCTCGTAACCAAGAAGGGTGTGCCTAAGTTCGATGAGAAAGGCGAAGAGGTGGAGAGCGGACAGATGATTTCCGATGAAGACCTTTTGCAGTTCCAAGGGGATGAGAACACAGCGAAGATTCTTGCGGTCGAGGTGGAGAACGAGGAAGACGAACCAAAGGTTGTAGCTTTCCCTACGAAGAACTTCGATAAGGAGTTTTCCGTGACCGACAGCAGCGTTATCGAACGCATCTATGCCCAGTTCCATCAAGAACTTTTCTACTCCATCCGTATCGGCAAGCTGGGATTCAGCGGACAAGTGATGCGGGATGCCTACGAGTACTATGCTGGAGAGGTAACGACCGAACAGCGTTTTATCGAGCGTGCCTTCAAGAAGATTTTCGAGAATTGGCACGATCCTGCCATTCGGAACCTAGACCCCAAGCTACAGCCGTTGAAGTATATCAGCAGCGAAGCGGCAGGGAACGATACGATAGATTAATTGATTGAGCCTATGGGAGAACAGAAAAGAAAACAACTTATCACGGCAGACCAGTTCCGGGAACTGGCACGACCTACCAGCACACACCTAGATGAGGATGAAGTGAACGCATACATTCGGGAATGCGAGGATGCGAACATCATACCAGCCATCGGGTGGGAGCGGTTCAAGGCAGCGACAGAGCAGGGGGAGTGGGGCGATTCAGTATTGCCCGATTTCCAGCCTGCAACTTTCCTGGACGGTGGCGAATACACCACCAAGAAGGAGGGCGATTGCAGCCAAGACGAAACCAATGTGCAGAAGTACACCAGCGGAATACGCAAGGCACTCGCTTATTTCACGTATGCGAGGCTTTTCCGTGCAGATGGCACAATTGTAAGCCGTGCAGGTGGAATGCGCCACAGAGACGATTATTCAGACCATGTTCAAGATGTATCGAGCAACAAGCAATACAACGACATCATGGATATGGCAGAAAGATACTTATCCGATGCCCTCGAATACCTCAAGGCATTAACCCCTTTAGGGGAAGTGAAGCCGCAGCGAGGAACGAGGGCACACATTCACGCAATAGGAGATTAGTGTATGGCAACAATAAACGAAATCAAACAGCAGGCGGAAGCGGTAAAGAACTCTACACTTGTGGGAGAGAATACTGCTGTAAGGGTTGGTGGAGTACTCGTTGACTTAGCAGATAAAGCGAAAGAACTGGAAGGCAATATTGAAGCAAAGGCAGACACGGCTACCGTCAATGCTGCACTGGCGAATGTAAGGAACACTATCAGTACGGAGGTGCAGGAGCGCAAGGAAGCTATTGCGGCAGAGGCTAAAGCAAGAGAAGTTGCTGATGCTTCTGAGGCGCAGGCAAGAAAAGAAGGTCTTGCAAAGAAGGCTGATGTTGCTGATGTGGATTCTAAGTTTACTGAGGAAGCTGCAAGGGTTGATGCAGAACTGGATAAGAAGGCGAATGCTAAAGACGTAGAGCAATCATTCTCCGAACAGACAGCCAAGAATACTGAGCAGGATGCCGAGATAGCAAAGAAAGCGAATGCCGAGGATGTCAATAATTCCATGCAGGAACTTGACAAGAAGCTGAACAGAAATCTCCTCGCCATTGAGTTTGACGATGCGACAGGTGATCTCAATGCCATCATCGGGCAAGACTCTACCATCAGCTCTGTATCAACAGATGAGGATGGAAATGTAATCATAGAGCAAGAAATCATTTAAAAATAACATATATGGGCACAACAACAAAATTAAACATCGGTAAGATTCCTATTTCAAAAGGAGAATACCAAGAGGGCACTGCCTACCAGCGTCTGAACCAGGTGACCATGCTTGGCAGTACCTTTCAGAGTCTTATCAATGATAATGTTGGCTATCCGCCAGCAGAGGTGCGTGATGATGGCAAGATATATGCCATCAACACAGACAAGTGGATTATCGTAGCCAATGCTCTCGCTGCCTATAATGCAGGCAAGCGTATCGATGACTTGGCAGAGAAGACTGAGATCAAGGATGAGGAAGGCATAGTAGTTGAAACTCCATTCCGCTACATTCAGAACGAGGAATTCATCTTTGCCAAAGTAGATGCAGAGGATAGACTTCTCTTTGGTATTCAATGGGATGGTACTCCTAAGTTTGGTAAGACAAGTGCAGTTGAGGACAGATTACAGTCACAGGTAACTTTGCTTGCAGAGAGAGTGGCAACCATCATGGGTGATGAGGACACAACCAGTGTCATTGACACCATGAACGAGTTGAAGAAGTTCTTTGCTGAGATTGAGAATACTGAGTCTCTTACAGGCATCTTGGCTAATCTTGATAATGTGGCTAAGAATCTTGATAAGACAACTATCAAGGATGAAGCTGGTGAAATTCAAGATACTCCATTCAGAATAATTGAGAATGAGGAGTTCCTATGGGCTGTAGTTGATTCAGAAGATAGAGTTCTTCTTGGTATCTACAGAGTAACTGGTAAGCCATATTATCCCCTCAATGAAATGTATCACGTTGAGCAGAACGAAGAGTACTTTGCTCTTTGGCTTGATGCAGCAGACCACGTTCTTCTTGGTATCAGAAGAGACGGACAGATAATAGGTGAGATTCACGCAGTCAATGCCTTGAAGCTAGTGATTGCACAGCTACAATCAGACCTTACATCATTGCAGGAGAAGGTAGGTACTATAGACACAAGTCTTCAAGAGCTTCTTTCTGTATTCTCATTGCAGGACACCCCAGAGTATCTTGCAGTGGAGACTGATGCAGATGGAAAGGTGTTGTCCGCAACAAATGCCGATGGAAGCCACTATATCCACAATGCAAAGTCAGAGACTATCCCAGAAGAGTTCTCACACATCGAAGACCCGGAAGGAAGAATAGAAATTACTACTGATTCGGAAAACAAGGTACTAGGTCAACGCTATGCTGATGGTGAGAGATATGAGCACAAGATGAAAATTGATGAGTTAAATCTTGGTGACTTGAATATGGGAGAAAACGTCTCAAACAAGATTTTGCAGTTGGTCGAATCACAGCCTAAGCAAGTTGAGATTAAGAAGTGGCACTTGCCAAAGTATGGAACCGTGAACATCAAGCAAGAAACTTTCTATCTCACTGCCAACGATGGCTATACAGACAAGTCTGGCATCTATCCCATTGTTATCAACGAGGACACACAGGAGAATGCTCAGAAGGCTCTTACCGTGTTGAAGTTCTTTGTAAAATCAACACTCACAGACAATGGAGATGGAACTTATTCCAAGAAGGAAAACAGCGTAGGCTTGGACTTCTATGTACCTTCACAAGTAACAATAGTTGATGGTGTTGCTTATGTTACATCGTCTTTGACAAAGAGCGATACAGATGGAACATATAGTGTCAACGATGAAAGCATCAAGCTGACAAAGATAGTTAACAAGCCTACCATCGGTGCTTGGAAAGTTGATAAGAAAACTGAGCATCAATGTACCGTTGACATTGATTTTGGATATTATCTCAAAGGAACGTTCAGTATAGGCATCAAATACCAAGGTTCTTCTACCCTTTACAACAGAAAACGTAACTTTAGGTTCACATTCTACAAGGATTCCAAGTTTAGCAAGAAGGACAAAATCAAGATTGGCGAAATGGTTCGCACAAGTGGTTTCAACCTAAAGGCGAACTATACGGACAACAGCAGAATAAAGGAGTTCATAATGAACCGTATTCTGATGGAAATGTGGAGTGACAGAGAGGAATATCACAATTATCCTTGGGACAGTGAGGATGAGCCATATAGCGGAGCTACTGGTATGATAAAAGGTTTTCCAATAAGAGTGGACATCGGAGGTGATTTCTATGGATTGGACATTTTCGGACTAAAAAAGGACGAAAAGAACTATCTGCTGAATGGTGATGAGAGCGGAATGATTGTAAGTGGTACCAGAGGTAATGTTTCAGACCCTAGTAACTGGACTGGTGCAAAGCCAACGGACTGGGAAGATGAAATGAATGATGCACTGACGGAATCAAACATTCAAGCCCTCACAGACTTCTTCTCATTCATCAACTCGGAGGACTTCACCAAGGTGAACTTGCCTCAGAGAATGTCCGTGATAGACTGGATAGACTATTTCATAGGATTACAAGTGTTCCTGATGAGGGATAACACTTGCCGAAACATGATTCTGTATGCAGGAAAAGACAAAAAGAAGTTCTATCCTTTTTTCTATGACTTGGACTTATCTTGGAATTTTGGTAACAATTATACCCTTGACATTATGACTAACTCTTATGCGGCAGACATGAGTCTTTGGGAAAATTTCTATTCTATGTATGGTGACGAGATTGCCAATAGATATGCGTATCTTAGGAATACGGTACTTAATGGCGATTATATCTCAGCCTTATACAAGGAAATTGCCAACAATATACCACATGAAGATGTCACACTTGAATACAAGAAGTGGGGGAAAGGCGACATAACCTATATGGAAGAACTTGTAAAGGTTATGGATAAAAGATTAGAATGGTTGGACGAAAAATATTTTAAAGTATAATTTTTAAATTAGATTAGATATGAATGAATGTTTTGTTACAAAATTGCCTGTAGTTTCGGACAACAAGGATTTGTTGAAACTCGGTGAGTGCAGAGTTAGTATGAAATGTGCTAATGACAAAGAGGATCTTATCTCTTTGAATAACGCTTTATATTATTGCGAGCAAGCTCATATGCTAGGGGATATATCCGTAGCAGCAAATGAACAGAAGACCGTAGAAAAGTGGAAAGAAATATATGGAGTAAAAGCAGGTATTTACACATTCCACTTTCTAGACAAGTATTCCATTGATGGTTTGCTTTTAAGAAAGCAACACTCTTCTAATGGTTTGAGCTTTTTGACATCATGCTCACAGTTCATGGTTAATTCTACAGATGTATTTAGTATAGAAAACCTTGAAAAATTTGAGAATTTAAAATTACTTTGGCTTTATGGAAATGTTAGTGGTGACATCTCCAGTTTGAAAGGTCTTACGGCATTGACTAGTTTGTCCTTGGGTGGCAATGTTAGTGGTGACATCGCCAGTTTGAAAGGTCTTACGGCATTGACTAGTTTGTCCTTGGGTGGCAATGTTAG
>ERZ1026901.433-NODE-433-length-34485-cov-18.187104_pt1 | contig 34485 bp, 30 predicted proteins | sample MGYA00380179_ERZ1026901 | MGnify/ENA primary metagenome ERZ1026901 (study PRJEB33269, sample SAMEA4719815) | human gut metagenome | biome: human-associated habitat; feature: organic feature; material: feces | place: Cameroon | collected 2013-10 ... | reverse complement strand
AATTTCCCCGTTGCAAAAATTTGAAAACTGATTTTAGGTCTATACCTATTTCAGTCATGCACACTAGCCAAATGTTATAGGTCAAAAGCACTTTATGTAAGCAATACTGTGTTAAATTATACTTCGGGTTTCATCCTTTCTTCGAAGTACCTTTCCTTCTTATGAAAAATTTGGGTTTATGCTGGTTATCGAATGTCGTTGGTTCGGCTAGTGTGTGTGGTTGAGATAGGTATGTCTCAAAAACTATACTAAAACTAAGGAGAAACCCATGTATAATCACTACAAAGTGATTGCACCTGCGGGTGTAATTGTACGTAAAGCACCAGTAGATGATACGACAAGTGAGGACGTACTTCCTGAGGGAACACAGTTCAAAGGTCGCGAGACTGCTGATGGAAAATTCATCGAACTCCTACAAGGTGGCTATGTCACAAGCTCAGAATTCGCTGTAGAACAAGTCTATCTTGCAAGCAAGGAAGCTGACTCTGAATAGGAGCTAGAGTATGGATGAAACACTACAACCAAAATTCCAGGGACGGACCCCTGAACAATATGACAAGAAGATGCAAGCACTCGCAATGCAAGTATCCGAAGAGCGTCTCCGTAATGGTGAAGCTAGTTCAGCCGAAATTGTTTTTTGGTTGCAACGTGCCTCTCCTGCTAATCAATTGAAAGAAGAAAACTTAAGACTACAAAACGAGATGCTCCAGGCTAAGACCGAAGCTATCAACTCTGAACGTAAGTCTAACGAGGCGTACGCGGAGGCAATGCGTGCTTTCGCTGGATATTTACCTTCACATGGTGATGAAGAAGGAGATGATTGGATTGACGGAGAATTCGTGGAAGGTTAGGTCAGCGGAACTAGCCCTCAACAAGGAAGACTGGAATGCTAGACTAGAATACCTGATGTTGCTAGATGGTAACGCCACTTCTCCAAGACACATGTCTAATCGTTTCTACAAGTCACGTGAATGGTTGCGCGTGCGAGACGAAGTCATCGAACGAGATTTAGGTTGCGATCTTGGTATCCCAGGATTACCAATCATGGGACCTATCATCGTTCACCATATCAACCCTTTATACGCAGAGGATATCGAGAATTGGAATGTCGAGAAACTCTTCGATAAAGACAACCTAATCTGTTGTTCTATTGCGACACACAACCTCATTCACTACGGTAAGCCGAAGAAGGAAGAGTATGTCGAAAGAACACCAGGCGATACAAATCTATGGGGTAACTTAAATGTCATCAATTTTACAAGATGTTGTCGAACGAGCCCCATCGTTGACAAAAGATTTGGTTGTAGATGGGCAATACGTCTTCTCTCTCGAGTCACTAATCTCTACAGCGTTCCTTACACTCAAACAAAATGGTTTGGTTATGGAACAACCTGAGTGGACTGGTGATTGGGATAAAGACGTCAAAATGGAATGGGAAGATGTCGACAATGAAAATCTATTGGAAACTAGTAAACAGTATGTCGTCCAATATATTATGTTGATGTTCGACCCACCGCCATCACAACAACAAACAATCTTAGAAAAATCGCTTGAGCATTTGTTATGGAGGATTAGAATGGAGGTGGAGAATGGCGAGTCCTAACTCTATCAATGAAATCCTCATTTCAACTCAACAACAATCTCAGGATGACCTACTACATTGGGGTGTCCTAGGGATGAAATGGGGTAGACGTAAAGGTCGCTTTAGTGGTTCTTCTGGAGCAATGCGTAATCCTAAAACAGGAGGTATTCTACGCAAGTTCCGTAAGAAAGACCCACGTGACCAAATCGCTGCACAACAACACCAAGACCCTCGTCGTAAACGTAACATCAAGAAGGTCAATGACCGAATGCGTGAAGACCAATTCGTCTATGAGTACGAACATCGTGACCGTATGAGTACTAAGGCTATCAAAGCTCGTAACGAACGTATCAAAGCTGAGCGTGAGTTCGAGTCACTAGTCTATGCTCCACAACGAGCACGTGAAAAAGCAGAACAAGCTAAACGAGAACGTCGTAAGAAGATTATTACTACTGCGGCTATTGTTGGACTTGAAGCTGCTGCTAACTATGGTATTGAAAATCTTGTCTATCGTAACGGTGTCCATCAGAAAGATTACAATGTCGAGTATGATAGTAAAACTAACTTATTCACTGGTAGACCTGCTGATATCAAACGTTACAAACAAGACAAGGACGCATTTGAAAGTCTTAAGTCTACGAACAAGATGGTCAAGAACGCTACTAAATTCTATAGCGACTTTAGTAAGCAGTTCAACAGTAACTAAGAATTAACGGAGTAACTTATGTTATCTAATACTATGGTCCCGAAATATTATGGCGAGTTTCGCGACTCAGTTCTAAGAGGCGAGACTAGAGTATGCGAAAACATCTCACTCCAAATGAACAGGATTGATGGTGATATCGCTAATCCTAACCATTTCTACGACCCTAATGCAATTGATGGTTATGTTCGTTTCTGCGAAGCTGAACTGACTCTAACCGATGGTACCGACTTGACACTCCTTCCAACATTTAAGATGTGGGCTGAGGATTTGCTGTCATGGTACTATTATTCGGAAGAAGACACGATTGACCCAGCTACTGGGCGTCGTGTTACAGTTCGCAAGAAGCGACGTCTTCGTAATAAACAATATTTGATTATCGCTCGTGGTAACTCAAAATCACTTTACGAGACAACCATTCAAGCATATGGTCTCTTAACCGATACAAAGACAACACAACAAATCACCACGGCTCCTACAATGGCCCAAGCGGAAGAGGTTATGATGCCTTTCTCAACAGCCATTGCCAAGTCTCGTGGCCCGTTGTTCTCTGTATTAACGGATGGTTCTAACAAGTCACGCTCACAATACACACAAGCTAAGTTGGCATCAACTAAGAAAGGTATTGAGAATAAGATTACCAATTCATACGTTGAGATTCGTCCAATGCGAATTGATAAACTACAAGGTTCTCGTGCCAAGTATTGTACTGTCGATGAGTGGCTCTCTGGTGACGTTAAGGAGGACGTTATCGGTGCACTGGAACAATCAGCAGCCAAGGGTGGTGTAGATGACTACATTATCTTGGCAGTATCCTCCGAGGGTACAGTTCGTGACTCTGTAGGTGACTCAATCAAAATGGAATTATTGAAAATCCTACGAGGTGAATACGAAGACCCTCATACATCAATCTGGTATTATCGTCTAGATGACTTGAACGAAGTGAACGACCCATCAGCCTGGGTTAAAGCCAGTCCTAATATTGGAGTAACTGTGTCCTACGACGCTTACATGCGTGACGTAAAACGTGCGGAAGCCAACCCTGCTACAAGGAATGATATCCTTGCTAAGCGTTTTGGTATCCCCGTTGAAGGTTACACCTACTTCTTTACTTACGATGAAATCCAAAAACACCCTTATCAGAACTATGACAAATTGCCATGTTCTATGGGTATGGACGCATCGCAAGGGGATGACTTCTGGGCATTTACTTGGGTATTTCCTTTGGGTGGAGAGCGGTTTGGTATAAAGACAAGGTCTTATGTATCTGAGTCTAAGTATCAGAAACTCCCTTCTGCCACAAGACATAAATACGACGAATTACAACAAGAGGGTACTTTGGTAATTATGCCTGGCTCTCTCTTGGATTGGGTGGCAGTCTACGAGGACGTGCGTGATTATATTCATGAACACGACTGGGCTATTCTGTCATTCGGGTTTGACCCTTACAACGCTGGAGCTTTCGTTGACCGCTGGTGTATGGAAAACGGTGAGTATGGTGTTGAAACAGTACGACAGGGTGTTAAGACTGAGTCTGTACCATTGGGTGAAATCAAAGCACTTGCTGAGGCTCGACTGTTAATATTCGACGAAGAGCTGATGAAATTTGCCATGGGTAATTCTGTAGCTTTACAGGATAACAATGGTAACTATAAATTGGATAAGCGTCGCTCTGACGAGAAAATCGATAACGTGGCCGCTCTTATGGACGCCTGGGTTGCGATGACTCGTAATAGAGAGATGTTTATGTAGAAAGGTGAACATATGTCGACTTTGCTACATTCGTACAAAACGTACGAGTCTGCGAACGCGATGGGTAATGGTAGTTTCACAGTCGAACCTGGTTCCAATTGGCAATCGATTTCGACATATCATTCTCCTGCGTACATTCAATCAATGAACACCTCTTATGGTAGTGATTTGATTAAATCTATTATCAACCGTATTGCTATTGATGCATCTACAGTTGAATTCAAACACTTGAAGATTGACCCTGTTAGTAAGAATCAAAATGAAATTAAATCTGGTTTGATTGACTGCTTGACTTACAAAGCTAACATCGACCAAACTGGACGTGCTTTTATTATTGATTTGGTCTGGTCTTTACTTGATGAAGGTGTCGTAGCTATCGTGCCCACTGTCACTGATAAAATCATGGACGGTGAGAAGACATTCGATGTGGAGTCTGTTCGTGTAGGTAAAATCACACAATGGTTCACTGACTGTGTTAAGGTACGATATTACAACGAAGACACTGGATTGGAATTCGAGCAATCTTTGAAGAAAGACGATATTGCTATTATCGAGTCTCCACTTAGTGGTATTCTACAAGATAGCAACCAAACACTTCGTCTACTTAAACAAAAGATTGACTTGATGAATTCGGAAGATAGAAACGCTGCTGCTGGTAAGATTAATGGTTTCATCCAATTCCCTTATCAGACAAACTCTGACTACCATCAGAAACAAGCAGATAGACGTCGTAAACAGTTGGAAGCCGAGATGAGTAAGTCTGCTTATGGCTTGGCTACTTTGGACAACAATGAGAAGTTCATTCCAACTGGTGGTAATATCCAGAACAATACACTTGAAGATATTAATAAACTTAAGCAAGACTTCTACAACCAAATCGGTATCACTGAGAACATTATCAATGGTACTCAATCTGGTGCAGAGCTTAACCTTTATTATAACCGAGTGATTGACCCTATTCTACAAGCTATTGTAGATGCTGTTAATGTGGCTTTTATTAGTAAAACCGCTCGTACACAAGGTCAGATTGTTCAGTTCTACCGTGACCCATTCAAGATTCTTCCTATTGAACAACTTGCTAATACTGCAGATTTGTTCTCTCGTAATGCAATCTTGACTCCGAATGAAATCCGTGAGTTCATTGGTAAAGAACCTCACCCTAACCCATTGGCTGACCAACTTTACAACCGTAACATTGCGGATGGTAATCAGATGGGCGGTATCGCTACTGCTGGTCAGGGTGCAGACCCTACTGCAACTGGTGAGGATGACCCTAGTCAGTATGTCTATCAAGATGAGAATGGTAACTTTGTAGACTATCAAGGTAATCCTGTTGATGAAGCTGGTAATCCTATTCGGAGGTAACAATGGACAATCAAGAATGGTCAATTAAAGACATTGACCCAAATAACGAGATTCTCCTACATGGTGGTAAATGGTCTGAAGAGGCTAAACGTCGTGTAAGCGAAGCTCGTCGTGCTGGACGTTCTGTTGCTGATATGTTTGGTGATTTGTACAAGAAGATAGAGAAGACTGTAAGCTCAGCAGCTAAGTCTGTGAGCAACGCTGTCAAACCTACTGCTAAAGTTGTTTCCAAAACAGCAAGTAACCTTATACGAGTTGCTAAGAAAACTGCGTTTCCTACTACTTCTAAAACTACAACTGGGACTTTAGGTAAAAAATCTGGCGATAAAGCTATGAAAGCTGCTGGGTATAAGAAACGTAAAGTTGACTGGAAAGTTGTCAAGAAAGTACAAGACAAACTTGACAAGAAGTATGGACAAGGTAAGTACAAGAAATCTGAGTCTCAGAAACTTGACCAAGCTCGCGGTAAAGCTATGGATAAACGCGAGAACCGTGAAAAGATTCGTAAACAGGCAGAGAAATCTGCAGCTACTGTTCAACGTAACAAGACACGTAACGCTATCAAGAACAAACAGAAAGCAGAAAAGAACCGTTCTAAAGATGCTATCGGTGAAAACACTCGTAAGCAATTCCGTAATGGTGATGTGAAATCTGGTAATGATGCGCTTATTCGTAAGTACAAAGGTAAGATGAAAGACCATATGTCTAAATCTCCAGAAGAGCGTCGTAAGAACTACAAGCAATACAACGAATGGAACAACCGTGTTAAAGACCTAGAAGACCAAAATAAACGTATCGCAAAACGTAATAAAGGTTCTAATCTAGAAGAAAACAACACTCGTTCTATGGAGAACATGTATGAGTCTAGCAAGAATGCTAGTGAAAGTGTTCGTCGTCGTAATGCTAGTCGTACTAAAGATTTGGAAGCTCAAAATGAATCTTACTACAAGAGTAAGAAACGTAAGAATAATATCCAACAATCTGCGACCTTCGACTATCAAGCCGCTCTTGTCTCCGTTCAAGGAAATCAAAATGAATTAAAACATTATGGTGTAGCTGGTATGAAATGGGGTACAAGACGGGCATATGGCAAATCAAAAGCATATATTAAAGCATATGGTAAAAATATGTACAACACGGTGCGCCATCCGATTTACCATAATAAAGCATTCTTTGCTCGTAGCGCTCATAGTGGTTTAGGTGGATACGCACTAGCAGGTGCACCAACACACACCGCACTAGAATACTCGAATAGTCTTGTTGGTAAACTTGTTGATTCTAAACGCAAGATGCCCAAGGAACAACGATATTCTTTAAAGAACAGATTGAGTAAACGATATCGATTAGGTGAATCAAAACGTGTAGAGGCAGCTCTTCGTAGTACTCCATATCGTGTTCAAGGTATTTCTTATACTGGAGAATAATTATGGAAGAAGTATATTTTGGTTCTCTTGTGGATGACAAGTTTGCCATGAACCATCATGGCGTTATTGGTATGAAATGGGGTTTTAGAAAGAAATCTTCTGTCTCTCCTCAACAAAAACAATTTAGTAAGAAGATGAATAGGCTATATAATAAGAGAGATAAAGCAGACTTCAAACTAATGCGACGATTTGAGAAGGATAAAGATTTCAAGTCTCAAGCTGAGAAATCAGGTTATTACAACCTTTCTAAAACTTCACCAGATAGAACTTACGAGTTTTATAAGATTGTGGCAACCAATAAAGGTAATCTTGCAGGACGTTATTACAAGATGGACTCTAAGATGAATGCTAAGTATCTTAAACGCAAGCACAATATTATCAGAGGTATCAAATGAACAAACCAGAAAAATACGATTTCGCTGGTTGGGTTACAAAGAATGACCTCAAATGCTCAGACGGTGTAACAATCCGTCATGGTGCATTCTCTGGCTTGTCTGGAGAAAAAGTACCATTGGTTTGGCAACATTCCTACTCTCAACCAGGAGATACAATCGGATATATCCTTCTTCATTCAAATGACCAAGGTGTATACGGTTACGGGTATCTCAATGAAACAGAACGTGGTCAGGATGCCAAAGAACTTTTGCGACACGGAGACGTGAACCAAATGTCAATTGGCGCTCGTAAAATCCAAAAGAGTGGACAAGACGTAATTCATGGAGAAATCTATGAAGTGTCACTAGTACTCAAGGGCGCAAATCCTGGAGCTGTCATCGAAGAGGTTCTTACTCACGGTGATGGCTTTGTCGGCGATGAAATTTTCATCACTACAGGTCTTACACAAGACTTGTTGAAACACTCTAACTCAGAGGAGAAACACATGGCAACTATCGGAGAAGTAATTGATACTCTTACGGAAGACCAAGCCGATGTAGTCACTAACATGCTTGAGAACGGTGTAGAAGCACTTTCAGACCAAGACAAAGAGGTTTTGGAAACTCTCACTGACGACCAAGCTACGGCTATTAGTATCATTCAATCTGTTGCTGGTGAAATCGAAGAAGATGAGCTCGTAAACTCTAATCTTGATGATTTCGAAGCAGTAGACGACGAAGAAGACGAAGCAGAAGAATTTGAAGCTGACGAAGATGAAGATGAAGCTGCAGAAGACGAGTCTGACGAGGGAGAAGAAGCCGACGCAGACGAAGATTTAGAACATTCAGGAGTAGATATGAAACAGAATTCATTTAATCAAAATGGAATTGAAGAGCAAGACACTTTGACTCACGCTGCTCAACTTGCTGATGATGCTGTTCGTACAGCCGCAGCTCTTGGTACAGGCTCAATTAAAGCAGCCTTGGCTGGTGTTGATTCAAGCGGTGAATTCTTGCAACATGGTATCTCTAACATCGATATCTTGTTCCCAGCAGCACAATTACAAAAAGGCATTCAAGCCTACAATCCTAACGCTAAAAATGTTGAAACAATCCTCAACAAATTCAGTGCTGTATCTTCACCAAATGTTAAAAACATTTATGCTGACTTGACAGAAGAACAAGCTCGTGCTCGTGGTTACATCAAAGGTAATGAAAAACTTAATCAACGCCTTATCAGCTTGTACTATCGTACAACTACACCACAAACTGTCATCCACAAAACAGCTATTGACCGTGATGACGTAATCGATATTCGTGAAAACGGTATTGATGCAGTTTCATTCTTGAAACAAGTACAATCAATCAAGTTTAAAGAAGAACTTGTACGTGCTGCTATCTTTGGTGATGGACGTGAAGCTCTTGTTGGTGGTAAACCAAACAAAGAGAAAATCAGCGAAGAACATATTCGCCCAATCACTAAAGATGACGATTTCTTCACAATCAAAGTCACTTCAAACGACTGGATGTCTGTTGTTGATGACGTAATCAAGACTCTTCCTGGTTACCAAGGTTCTGGTTCTCCATCACTTATCATCAACCCATTCGACCTTTCTAAACTTAAAACTCTTAAAGATAAGAACGGTCGTTACTTGTATGGTGCATCAAGCGATGGTAACCGTCTTGCAACTAACTCAGACCTTGCATCTTACTTCGGATGTTCTGAAGTTATCGAATTCCGTGATATGCCTCAAGGTAAGTTCTTGATTGGTAACTTGAATGACTATGTATTTGGTCAATCTCAAGGTGGACAAGTCGTAACATTCGATGATTTCGATATCGACTTTAACCAAATGAAATACCTTATGGAAGCACGTCTTTCAGGTGCTATCATGATTCCACGTGCCTTCATCTTTGTAACAGTTACAAATGCTGAAGCAACTAACGAAGATATGCTTAAATTCCGTAAAGACGCCCTTAAGACAAAACCTAACTGGGTTGAAAAACAAGACAAACCTGGTGACAAATACTTGTCTAAACATTCAGACGCTGACGAAGCTGCAAGCCCTGCATCAGGAACTCCAGGTTCAACAGGACGTACAGTCGGCTAATTTCAAAATGGAATATAGGAGAGTAGCATGAGGACAACTATTGATATCTTAGTTCGCAGTATGGAAGAGGTAAAAGTTCGACCTGGAGTATATTCGTACGAGTACACACGATATCAAAAGGTTCCTGCTACAATTGTCGAAAATAGACGCTATAATATTTCTGATTCACAACGAGTCAACGAGGATATTAAGTCTAACTTCGACTTCTCTTTTGTATTCGCTAACGATGATACAGACCGTGTTAGTCGTATCTGGTATGTTATTTACAAGAATCAAGTGTATTCTGTAAGTAAAGTACTCAATTACCCACCACGAGTACGTATTGTGCCTGATGGCGTCATGAGTCTTGAAGACTTAAACGAATTGGGGGTTAATATTAAAGATTATGACTAGAACACACACTGAACTCATCGAAGAACTTGAGACGATTTGCCCAAGGGTTTATTATCAGAAACCTGATGGTTCTCAGTTGAAATTCCCTTGTATTGTTGTTGAAAAGAACTACCTAGATGTAGAGTCAGCAAACAATGGAGCTTATCGTACTACTAGGTCTTATATTGTTAATTTCTTTACAAGAATGGACAATGCCTCAATTGAGGATGCCATGCTTGCTAAGTTCCCTTATGTGCGTCTAAACAACTACGATGTGGACGATGGTCTATATCAAGAGACGTATCGAGTATATTATTAGAGAGGTTATTAAACTTATGGCTAAACTTCTTTGGGACCAAACTGGTCAGAAGACTTATCAAACAGGTGTTGACCGTGGTGTACTTTTCCCTATGGCCGCTGGTGGTACATATGAAAAAGGTGTTGCTTGGAATGGTTTGACTAAAGTGTCTGAATCACCAGATGGTGGTGACGCTACAGCCAAATACGCAAACAACGGTAAATACTTGAACTTGATTGCGAAAGAATCATTCAAAGGTTCTATCTCAGCTTACACATACCCAGATGAATTTGCAGCTTGTCTTGGTGAAGTTGACGCTGTTGCTGGTGTTAAACTTACTGCACAAACTCGTAAATCATTTGGTTTCGCATACCGTACTCTTATCGGTAACGATACCGAGTCTACAGGTCACGGATACCTTATTAACTTGGTATACAACGCTACTGCGGGTGTTGCATCTAAAGACTTTGAAACAATCAATGACTCACCAGATGCTATCGAATTCTCTTGGGACTTCACTACAACTCCAGTAGACACAGGTGTTGACAATACTCAATCAATGGCTCACATTATCATCGACTCTACTAAGCTTGCAGCTGACAAACTTAAGAAAGTCGAAGAAGCTATCTACGGTACAGACAGCACTGACGCTAAACTCCCTACTCCAAAAGAACTCATGGTTCTTCTTGGTGTAGTTACTGGTTAAAATTCAAAATGAACTTGTTTTTATAAGAAAGGATTAATTCAATGATTGTTAAAGAAATTACATACGTAGAACCACTCTCTGGTGAGGAGCTCACTGAGAAATTCTACTTCCACATTAACAGTGCTGAGGCACTTCGTATTATGGGACGCTCAGGCAACAAAGACTGGGAGACTTATGTCAAAGAGGTTGCTGAGTCTGGCGATGCAGACCGCATCATGGATTTTATCGAGCAATTCGTTTCAATTGCCGTAGGTTACAAGAATGTTGATGGACGCTTTACTAAGACGAAAGATTTTCGCGATGAATTCCTAGCGTCAGAAGCATACGGTAAACTCTTCGTAGATTTCATCCAAGATGAACAATTTGCACGTAAATTCTTCTCACAATTGATTGAAGAAGGTCGTTCAAATAAAGACAAGGCTCAGAATTCTCAGCTTGCGACAGTTGCTAACAAAGGTAACCGTCAACAACGTCGTAGCAAAAAATAGTAGGTGACAAGTATGCTTGAGATAGTTACAGAGGAGATTTATGACGAAACAACGGGCATGATTCTCCCAGGAAAAGTATACCATTTCGAGCATTCGTTGTTAGCTATTAGTCAATGGGAGATGGTGTTTAAAAAACCGTTTCCCTTTTTAAATGGCTTACAAGCGGAACCTATCGAGATAGTAGCATATATTTCCTTGATGAATTTAGATAAGACTGGGTTTGACATTGACAATTTGTCCGAATCCAACGTCAAGGAGATTATCGAATATCTTAATAGTAAGCCTACTGCAACTACGATTTCTTCATCGGGAGAAGGTGGTCGTCGTATATTAACATCAGAAGTTATCTATGCGTATATGGCGAATGCACAAGTACCATACAGTTGTGAAACATGGAATATCCATAGACTACTAGTATTACTTGGGGTTATAGGTGAATTAAACGCACCTAAGAAGAAACGTAGTAAAGAAGAGACGGCACGCATGTATAAAGATTTGAATGCTAAACGACGTGCTGAGATGGGAACTACAGGTTAATACAATGAAATATTCAATGTCATCAGATAGTAAGTTTCAGAACTTATTCGACGACTTTAAAAAAGAAACAAGTATGGAGAAAATCTATACGGTTGTTGATACTGAAACCCAAAGAGCTTTTGACGACATTGTTAGGAGTACTCCTGTTAGGTCAGGCTTAACTAAGTCGTCATGGAACAGACGTATCACAATGAGTAAAGACCAGATAGATGTTATCTTCGAAAACTCACATAAAGCTAAGAATGGTAAACCTATTGTTGTATATGTAGTCAATGGACACTATACCCGTACTGGTGGTTATGTTCGACCAAACGACTTTGTGTCTCCTAGAACAGACGGCCTTACAGGTAATATTGCAAAAGGTTTGTCGGGAGGGAGTAGTTAATGCCTAGTTCTGTAGTAAAAGAACAGATTTATAAACTTAAACTCGACGCCGCGGATTTGCAACAGAAACTTCAAAATGCCATTAAAGATGTTGGTAACTTCCAACAAAAGATGGACTCAATCAATGGTAAATCCGTTGAGAATGTTGAGAAATCAACAGGGTCTCTGTCAAGCAAACTGGCAGGTCTAGTCTCTCATGTTCCAATTCTTGGTAATATTGTAGAGAAGATGACTGGCGTTGGTAATGCGTCCAACACTGCGGCATCTGCTGTCGGTAGAGTTGGAGAAAATGCTGGCTCTGGGTTTGGAGCAATCCAATCTGGGGCATCAAATGCCAAAAACTCAATGGAACAATTGGGTTCTGGTGTTGAGGGTGTTAAAGGTAAATTCTCAATGCTGGAAGGTATTGCAACGGTCGCTTTGGGTAATATTGCATCTCGTGCTATTACTGCTGGAGCGTCGTTGTTAAATAAATGGACTCTTGCTCCTGTAGTCCAAGGTTATCAAGAATATGAACGAGAACTTGATTCAACTCGTATCTTGGTTGCTGCCTTGGGTAAAGAGGAACAAGACCATATTACAGCCACAATGCGTGACTTGGAACAATACGCCAAAACAACCAAATATAATTCACAACAAATGAACTCGGCGTTGGCACAATTTGTTAATGCTGGTATTGGGTTGGACCAAGCCAATGTCGCTTTGAGAGGATTTGGTAACTTGGCAGCCTCTGCTGGTGCTACTACTATGCAATTCGGTACAGCCTTACAGTTTGGTGTTCAACAAGCCCTACAAATGGGTTATATGAACAGACAAAACTGGATGTCGCTGGAAAGTGCGCAAATGGCAACCAAAGGTTATAAGGATGCAGTAATCCAAGCAGCCATTGCTCAAGGTACACTTACACAAGAACAAGTGGATGCTGTTGGTGTACAAGGATTGTTTGTAGAACATCTAAAAGATGGTTGGCTTACTAATGAAGTATTGATGCAATCATTGGAAGAGTATGCAAATAACCCAGTGTATCAAGAGATGGCCGAACATGTATACACCTTCAAGGAAGCTATGGAAACAACTGAAGAAGCTGTAAATGATGCTTGGTCTAAGATGTGGGTTGAACTTGCTGGTAAAGGTGATGAAGCAATGGCTATCTGGACACCAGTATCAGAGGTTTTATCCAAAACTGTGTCTTTCATTCCAAATATGATTGCCCAAATCGCTCATGCATTCAATCAGCTTGATGGTCGTACGCACCTTATTTCTGCAATTGTGGAACTCTTTGAGTCTCTTAAACTAGCAGGACAGGGTGTTAAGAATGCCATATCAGCAATGTTACCAGAGTCTAATATATTTAGACAATGGGCTGAAAATGGTGATAAAACCAACATGGTATTTGTTAAGATAGCTGAAGTAATTATCAAGATTACAGATTATCTTAAACATTTATTCCACGTTGGTGATGAGGTAAAACCTGGTGTTATCTTAGCAATCCATAATATAGTCGAAGTCTTTATTCGACTATGGTCTGTTGTTAAGATGGTTGCTAAAGGTATTGCTGCTGCTATCGATATTATTGTTCCAGATAATATTATTCAAGACCTTATCCTTATTGGGGGTATGATTGCTAACGTGTTCAATGGTATTGGACGTATATTCGTTGGTATCAAATCACAATTGGATGGTTCTGGACTTGTAAATGCATTCAACACAATTCGTACTGCATTAGAACAATTCTGGGACGCTGTTACTCGTCTATTGGATGGTATTTGGACTCGTATCGATGGGCCAATGGATACATTCTTCGATACTGTCGGTGTTAGTATTGGTAAATTCTTAAAAGACGTTGGTAAGATGTTTGGTTTTGGTAAAGACCCTAATGCTCAAGACAGCTTGTCTTTACTAGAGCGTATGGCTAACGGATTTAAGAACTTAACAGATAAATTTGACAAATGGGTATGGGCTTTCCGAGAAGGCCCTAAACCAGGAGAAACAGACAAGATTGCGCTTGCGTTTTCTAAAGCAGGAGATGCAGTTCAATGGTTCTTGGATGTTATTAAACTTCTTCTTACACCATTACAACTTGTATGGGATACACTTAAAGGATTCTTTGATGTGCTCAAATCAAGTTTCGATATGCCTATTTCTGACAAGTTAGGTTCTCTATCATCAATTCTTAAGACTGTAAAAGAAGATATCAAAGAAGTCTTCTCAAATGGTTTATTTGGTGGTAAAGCGTCAGCCGATGAGCTTGGTGATGGTATAGGTAAACAAGAAGAAAAACTTACGTTCATGCAACGTACACAAAAACACGTATCCAAAGCAATGAAAGACGCTGGTGGGGCTGTTAAGGATTATACAAAATACCTTTCAGAAGCCACTACTGTATCTGATTTGTTTGGTCGTGTTATCGGGTCTATCGGAAATGGTATCAAGAAACTAGGTTCTGGTATTGTAGGTCTTGTTACTGGTGGATTTGACAAACTCAAGACATCAGCAGGAGACTCAAACACTGTCCTTGGTAAAATCTTTGACACAATTTCAAAATGGCATATTGTTGATAGACTAAAGAACTCATTCTCAACTCTAGGAACTGTCTTTGATGGTTTCTGGGGCGCAGTTAAGAATGCTTTCTCACATATTGATTTATCTAGTAAGACAGCTCTAATTAAATCTGGCATCGAGGGTATCGGTAGTTTGTTAGAATGGCTTGCTGATAGATTCAAAACTGTATCAGATGTAGGTGGTCGAGTATTTACATATTTGGCTGAGTTTTTTGATACAGTTGGACATGGTTTGCAAGGAAATACTGCGATTAAACTTGCAGGTTTCTTCTTGTTATTTAAACAATTACAGAAGTTTAAAGACTCAAACCTTATCCAAAATATCCTACACCCAATTAAAGCTTTGAAAGAAGCTATATTTGGTATTGGTGACTCTAATAGCATCCTTTCACAATTATCGGGAACTCTTGGAGCTTTCCAAAAGAATATTAAAGCTAATACCCTTAAACAAATTGGTTTAGCAATGCTTGAATTTGCTGGTGCATTGTTTGTAGTATCTCTTATCCCTGGCGATAAACTTCTACAATCAGTTGGAGCAGTAGCTGCAATGGCTACAATCTTGACTGGTGCATTTATGATGATTCAGAAAGCAAAATCGTTTGGTCCTAGAGCTACAGGAGCAGAACAAGCCTCAGGACTTCTATCTCAACTTCTTGAAGAAATGGGATTCCCTGAAATGCGTAAGCTCCTCAAGAAAATGGCATCTGCTACAATGATGATTTCACTTGCATCTTCTGTAATGATGCTTGGTAACCTCTTCATGAAACTAGGTAACATGGAATGGGATAAAGCTTTGAAATCCATGAAAATCATGGGTATGATTATGCTTGAACTCGTCGGTGCTACCTGGCTTTCAGGATTCTCAGGAGCTACAATTGGTACTGCTGCAACAATGTTTGTTATTGCATCTACCGTTAAGAAGCTCCTTGGAATTGTCGACGACCTCAACAAGATTGACAATAAGACTCTTGATGATGGTATGGCTAAACTTGAGAGAGTTGCTGTCGTTATCGGTTCTATCATGGCTCTTATGGGATTTAAGGTAGGTGCTGGTGTAAAAGTAGGCCCTCAATTCCAACTTGGTCTTGAAGCCTCAACAGGTAATCAGACCCTTGGTACTGCAGCTACTTTATACATTCTAATGACACGATTTAAACAATTATTGAGTGCATTGGATGTGTTTAGTGCGACTGCTAAACCTGAAGAGATTGCTGCTAAGAAGAAATCAATCGAATATGGTATCACTGCTCTTAAAGCTGTAATGCGTTCTCTTGAAGAATTCATGCTTATGGTTGGGGCAACATTCGCGGTTGGTGTTGATGGTAGTGCAAATGGAGCTAAGTTAGGTGGTAAGAACCTCGGTACGGCCTCTGGTATGGGTGGTCTAAAAATCACAACTGGTAATACTAAATGGTCTACTGTTGGGGTCTTGATGTCGCTTATCCTTGGTCTTAAATCGCTTGTAGGTGTTATCGAACGTCTCGGTGAAATCGACAAGAGTAAAATCGAACAAGGAACTAAAACACTTAGAACACTTGCCTTTACTATCGGTGGTCTATTCATGGCCGTCGAGTTTATGTCTGGTGCAATGTCTGCCAAATTGAGCATTCCTGGCAAAGCTAGATTCGGTATTGGTGGAGGTAAAGGTGCATCATGGCAAGTAGTAGTTCTCATAGGTGAAGTTATCCTAGGTCTTGTAGTACTCTCTCATACTGTAGCAAAACTTGCTGATGTTGATAAGAGTGGTCTAGAAAATGGTACAAATACACTTAAATCTATTGCTTTTGTTATCGCAGGTCTATTTACAGCTATATTCTTTGTAATCAATAAATTCTCAGAAGGTAGTCAATTACAACGTTCTAACAAGGGGCGTATTAAAGAGGCTGCTCTTCTACTTGCTGTAGAGATAGGTGGTATTATCCTCCTAGCTGGTACAGTATCTAAACTTGGACAAGAGATTGACGTTAACCAAATGGGTATTGGTATTGCTGTAGTTACAACAGTATCACTTCTCATCGGTGGTGTATTTGCTGCTATCGGTGGTATTATCATCGCTATGGAAAAGAACAACGTCAAGAAATCATCAATCACTGCAGCAGTTGCTACTTTGGTTGTTATTGTTGGGTCTATCTGGCTCTTATCAGAACAAATCAAAATGCTTGCAGAAGTAGACCAAGGTTCTATGCTTGCGGCAAGTACAGCATTGCTTATGATTGGTGTTACATTAGCTGCTCTTGAAGGAACAGTTATTGGTTTGTCTAAACTTATCACAAACATGAAAGATGTAGGTCGTATCCTTGTATCCCTTGGTACAATGGTAGCTCTGACTTACGTCCTTAAAGAAGCCGCGCTTGCCTTGTTTGAATTAGCTGATTTACCAGTTGATGGCATTCGTGCTGGTGGCGAAGCATTGTCAGTGTTAGGTATCGTATTGGCGGTTATGACAGCAACTGTTATTGGTATGTCTAAACTTGTCACAAACCTTAAGACTGTTGGTGGTATTATTGTATCACTACTTACAATGACAGCTCTCATGTTTATTCTTAAGGACTTTTCAAAATCAGTTATTCCTTTGGCTGATATTGAGTCTGGACAACTTATGTCTGCTGTTACAGCTATTGGTGCTCTTGGAGCAATACTCACAGTAATGACATTACTTATTGGTGTTCTTGGTGCTTTAGCTGGTAACAGTGGCCCAATGACACTTTTGGGTATTGTTGCTGTGATTCCATTGATTATGTCAATCGCTTGGAGTCTTAAACAAATGGGTGAAACTGTAGCCCTTCTTGGAGGTTTGTCTGTAGGTGAACTCTTCAAGGGTGGTGTAGCTATAGCTGCATTAGGACAAGTCTTATTTATCCTAACAACTGAGTTTGGTGTACTTGCACTTCTTGCTGGTTGGACATTCGGCGCTCTTTGGGGTGTTATTCCTGTAATTGCATTGATTATGACAATTGTGCCAGCTCTACAAGGTATGGGTGATATTGTTATTGCTCTTGCACCATTGTCTATTGGAGACTTGATGTCTGGAGCTGTTGCTATATTAGCGTTAGGTGTAATCCTTGTAGTAATTACTGCACTCGCAACCGTAGTATCTATATTTGGTGCTGTGGCTGGATTCGGTGTTGCTACAACAATTGCTCTAGCTAATGGTATCATTCAAGCTCTACAATCTCTAGCAAATGTAGCTATCGGTCTTATTCCATATGCTGGAATTGATTTGGCTGCATCTGTATTAGTTATTGCTGGTCTTGCACTTATTCTAGGTGCTTTGTCTGCATTCATGAGTCTTATGTCCAACGTGACAAGTCTTGAGGGTGCTGCTGGACAAGTCATGATTATGCAAGGTATCACAACGGCAATTCAATCCTTAGCCTCTACAGCTATTGGTATTGCTAATGTTGGTGATATTGAAACAATGACTAAGGCTGGACAAATCGTTGCTAAGCTCGGTAATGTTATTGGTTGGAATACGCTTAAGACAGCCTTTGGTAGTCTTATTAGTGGTGGAGCTGACAAGATTTCTGGTCAGTTAGCATCAATGAAGGGTATTGTAACTAATGTTAAAGACCTTGCTGAAGTAGCTATCAAGATTTCAAGTGCTGGTTCTCCAGAAGACATGGATAAAGCGGCAGATATTGTTAAGAAACTTGCTAAAGTTCTTACATCAAATCTGTTCAAGGAAGACTTGCTTTCTATTTTCTCTGATGGTTCTGGTGCGGTAAATCGTATCAAGAATGGTGCAAAAGCCATTGCCTCTGTGTCTGACGCATCTAAATCTGCATCATCTATGAAGTCAATCGACGTTGATGGTGTGAGTGAAAAGATGGATGATATGAAGACCATCATGGGTAAAGCTAAGAGTATGGGCGACTCTGCTCCTAGTGAACAAGCTGTCACTAACATGGGTAACATGAACTCAATCATCAACAAGGTTAAAGACATTGCAACTAACTTGCAGTCTATGCCTGCTGTTGGGCCTGAAGCATCAGTAGCTGTAGATAATATTATTGCAACTATCAACTCAATCTCAACTAAACTTCAGTCTATGGAAATGAACCAATCATTCGAGGCTGCTGGTTTGGGTAACATTGGGTCTTATGCAACAGGAATTCAAAATGGACTAGGAAATGTAACTAGTTCAGTTGATGGTGTTGTTGGTGGAGCTCGTGGACGCTTTGGTGCTGCTAATATGACAACACAAGGTAATGGTACCTCAAGTACATTCGGACGAGGTATTAGCATGCTAGCTGGTATGGTTAGTGGTGCTGCTAATATTGTAGTGTCTGGAGCTAAAGGTATGTTCGGTCAGAACGACGTTACTGGTCATGGTAGCAAGATGTCTGGAACATTTAAAGGCGGTATCGATTCTGGTAAGAACCCAGTATCTATTGCCGCTAAGGGTGTAATGGACGCTGCCAAATCTGCACTTAACCCAGACGGTGGAGTTATCTCTAAACTTACAAATGCTGGTTCTTCTATGGCTGGAGCAATTGCACAAGGTCTTAAGAACGCAGTAGGTAAGGTAACTGGTGCTATCTCTGACCTTTGGGCTGCAGTTAAAGCACATATCCCTAACTCACCAGCCAAGAAAGGTCCTATGTCTGGAGCTGGTTGGCGTAAAGTTGAACACTCTGGTAAGACAATCGTAGAGACCATTGCTGGTGGTATGGGGGCTGCTGCGCCTACAGTAATTGATGCAATGGACAACCTGATGGGTGAAGTTCAAAATCAAATCGATAGAGTGAATGATATGGATTATAACAATATGGATATTAATCCTCGTATCCAACCTATCCTTGATATGAGTCAAGTTGAGACATCTGCTCTACAAGCTGTTACAGACTATTCTGGACTCTTGACAGGTCAGACTGCACTCAACCTACAATACTCATTGCTTAACCCACAAGTTGCACAAATGCTCACAAACTCAGACAATATTAACACCCTTATCGGTAAAGTTGAAACACTTAACGGACAAATGGGTGAGCTCAATGTTGTTAATCAAGAACAAGCTGGTCTTCTTCGTGAAGGTCAAGTACTTAATACATACATTGACGGTAAACGTATTAACAATGTGCTTGCCCCAGGTATGGCAGATGCACAATTACAATACAAAGCTCGTCAAGACCGAATTAATGGAGGTATCGCTTAATGAGTGGTTCTACTGAACTATATTTCGATATTCTGTTGGGCGAAGGTGTAGACCAAGTCAATATTACAGAAATTATCGAACGTTATCGTGGTGGTGTTACCAAGATTGATAGAGGTCTTGGTGGTGCTAAAACCAATACAACGTCTACTGGTACTGACCGTTATGGTACTCAGCACGCCTATCAAAAACTAGGTGCTAAAACTATTAAGATTGATTTCTTGATTTTTGCTGATACCAACCAACGTGCTCGCTTTAGACGTGAAATGACAGGTGCTCTTGATTTCCCTAACGGAACAAGACATCTGCGATTTGAGGATGAGCCTAACGGATATTACGATGTAATCTCTGAAGGCCAATTCTCATTTAGTGAAAGTCTTAAAGAGGAACAGGCGACTGGGACTATCTCATTCACTGTTCCTGATGGACTTTGGCATTCGGATACTGGTGTCATTGTATCTAGCGATGGTCCACAAACCGAATATGCTAAATTCACAAAAGACAATGAAGCTAAATGTATTTACGTTGACATAAACAACCCTTCCAATACAGAGGCGTACCCTATTATTACAATTAGGAACAAGACTAACATTGGTTGGATTGGTATCGTAAATCAAAATGGAGTAATGGAATTGGGGTCTACTCAGGCTACTGAAGAAGGTACTCCTCGTTATGTTGATGGTACAGGGTCAGAAGTCCTTTTACAAATCAAGAAAGGTGACTTTGGCCCTACAGGTTGGGGTATGTTAAAGGAAGGTCGACATCAGTTTGGTGGTAGACCTGTCCTTGGTATTGCTCCTAGTGAGAAATCACAAATTGTAAATAGACTTGTTGTAAAAGAAATGCGACATAAACACAATCCTTCATCAGCATTTGGTGCTGCAGACTATGTAACAAATGGTGTGCATTATCCAGGTGGCGATGAAAAAGGATTTGATAACAAATGGGCTGAAGCTATCGGATATATTGATATTCCTGCTGACCGTGATGGTGTAAAGGGTGGTACTGATTTCCGTGTAGATTTCAATGCTAAGTTTCACGCTTTACAACTTGGACAAACTGGTGTTATTCGTGTTGGTGTTATCAGTGACCGTAATGAAGTCATTGCACAATACGAGATTGGTAAGACAGACCGTTCAGGTAATGTTATGACTGCTAACTTCCAGATTGATGAACAAGGTAAAGACAAGTGGTATGAGATGCGTAAGTTCCATGCTAACAATGGTGAGTATGAACCAGCCAATAAATCATTCAATACCAGAACAGGTGATGTTTGGTTTATGAAGGAAGGCTCTAAACTTACATTTATGTTGGATGGGCATTTGTATGGGTATACCAATGAGAAACTAAAAACAATGCGATTTAGCAAGATTGTTATTCAAATGGGACATGTTTATGGAGTTTCGGAAGTTGAAGTAATGGCTATTGAGTCTTTGAGTTTTACTAAACTTAATACCCACCGTTATGCTAATGTTGACAACAAATACAAACCTAATTCTATTGTTACAATTGACAACTGGAATGGTGAAGTTTGGATTTCTCCAGACGGTACTTCTGAAAAGGGATATATCTCACAATCAGAAGTCGTAAAAGGTTCTAACTGGGTAATTTTACCTAAGGGTAAATCCAAGTTGCAGTTCAGTTTCTCTAGCTGGATGAAAGGCGACCTACCTGAGATAGACATCAACTTTAATGAACAATATCTACAGTAAAGGAAAAATCAAAATGAGGATTACAATTCACAATAATAATCTGGAAGTTGTCGACCATCTTGATAACTCCATCCCAGGAAGTTTGAAATTTTACAACGACACTCTAGAAATGTATTTGAAGGGTGATGCTGCAACTTTTGACTTCACTGTTGATAAATTTGTAAATGAAAAATTACAAGATAGACTACAACACTTGAAGGCTAATATGTTTGTATCCTTTGTATTTGAGGATATGGACTTCCTTATGAGTGTTCGTAATATGACACAAAATGATTATTCAATGACATTCCAGTGTGAAAACGCATCTATGGAATTGCTCAATGAGTATCCTAAAGAATTCAAACAAGATGAAAAGAAACCAATGTCTTATACCATCGAAGAATATCTTGATTTGTGTCAAGCCTTTACTAGAACTAAGATTCGTATTAACATTAACCAATTGGCCGATGTTAAGAAAGTATTATCTATTTCTAGTTCAACTAATATCTATGGTACAATCCTCAATCTTGTTGAAACATTCGGTGGTGAGTGTCAAATCATTCCTACTATGTTTGAAGATGGTCGAGGTTTGAAGGATATTAGGATTAACATCTTTAAAGCTAAAACTAATACAGATTTATATTCTGGTATTGGTACAAACCGTGAAGATGTTATGTTATATATGGACAGACAAGTAAAAGGTGTGTCTTATACTCATGACAGAACAAAACAATACACGGCTGTTAAGATTAAAGATAAAGATGGAAACTACTACCGTGCTAGGAAGAATTATATTGTAAAACATTCGGATGGTAAACATAACGAGTTTTACATGATGCGTAATTCTACAACAATGTATGCGCCTCTAGCAATGCTTGAATACCCGTCTATGATTCACGCTAACGAGTGTGATAACTGGGTAGTTCAAGAGATTAAGACCGATTTAGACCCTTCAGACCATGAAGGACTTTATCAAGCTGGTCTTAAAGCATTGATGGAACACGCATATGGTGTTAAGAAATACACAATTCAACTAGATGGTGAAAAGATTCGCAAGAAGTATCGTTTGACTGTTGGTGATGTTATTTATATCTCTGATAATAACTTCCTTAATGGTCTTCTACTTCGTGTGCGTGTTGAGAAGATTTCCACATCCTTGTCAAAACCTCTAACATATAAGATTGAAGTATCTAATGTTGTTGAGATGGCAAGCCAACTCTCGAGCTCCATGTTGGACAGGTATGCTCGAATGATTGAAGATGCTAAACCATATACAATGAGTGTCCTCACTTCGAACGGTGTTGCGTTCAAGTCCCTCGATGATGAAACTAGACTGTTTCCAATGTTGTATAAAGGTGGCAAATTACAGAAAGAAGATACTGGTCGATACTTCACTTATGAGGTAAATGACCAAGTTATCGGTTCAGGTGATTTCCTAGACATCAAGTCTAAAGATTACGCTGGACAAGAGAAGATTGTTGTTAAAGTTAAGGGTTGGGATAATGGTGAGGTCGTATTTCAAAATGACATCACAATCTTTACAGTCAAGGATGGTAAGGATGCATATTCTCTAATTCCTTCAACTTCCAACGGTACTCAGTTTGTTAATGGTTATGGTATTTCTGCTGTAAGTTTGAAATTACTCAAAGGAACAGAAGAACTCAACCTTGATGATTACGCTATTTCATGGAAAATGAAACATGGTAATGAAACTGGGTTCAGTGACTTCTCATCATCCAACAAACAAATATCAGTATCCACAACGGACTTTGTCAAGACGGCTACATATTACGCTACAGTAACAACTAAAAAAGGCGCACTAATCGCAACAACTGAAGTTACATTCTCTAACGTACAAGACGGCGCCGCTGGTACACCTGGTGCTGTAGGACGTGATGGTCGTCAAACATTTATCCATATTGCCTATGCCAACTCCGCCGATGGTCGTAAAGACTTTCATGTGAGTGATGGTACTAACAAGGAGTATCTTGGTCAATATACCGACTTTGTACAAGCCGATAGTAATGACCCTACAAGATATACTTGGACTAAAATCAAAGGTGAGAAGGGTGACAAAGGTGACCGTGGTAATGATGGTATCGCTGGTAAGAATGGGGTAGGTGTTCGTTCTACAAATATCACTTATGGTATTTCAGACAATGAGAATACTCAACCTGCTAACTGGACTCCTCAACCGCCAACTCTTGTTAAAGGTAAATATCTTTGGACTAAGACTCAGTGGACATATACTGATAATACAAGCGAGATTGGATATCAGAAAACATATATTCCACAGAATGGGTCTAATGGTACAGATGGACTTCCAGGTAAAGATGGTGTTGGTATTATCAATACTACCTTACGATATTGTAAATCTAACAATGGCGTGAATAAACCTGAGGGTCGTATTGTCGCATCTTTCCCAGACAAGATTACACCGTCTCGTAGTATCATTGATAACAATGTTATGACTGGTAAAAGCGTTCGTCTCGAACAAGGTAAGACCTATGTCTTGTCTGCTGAGACTAATGGTATATTCACCAATGTTCACAATCTAGAACAAAGTAGCAACAATGCTACAATCTGGATTGTTAACCCTAGCTTTAGTACATGGGCTATCATCTCAGACACAAATACTGCCTCAGGTACAAAATACACTCATAATAGGCCAACTGGTGACTATGAGATTCGTATCAATAGTTATCACAATGGTAACTATATTTGGGTTAAGAATATTGTATTTGAAGATGGTACTTGGACACCTGACATTCCTACAGTAAATCCTGGCGAGTTCCTATGGACAAGAACAACTTGGTTCTATTCTGATGGAACTACCGAACAAGGATATTCTGTAGCCAAGATGGGTGAAACAGGCCCTAAAGGTGACCGAGGTGAACAAGGCCCTAAAGGAGCTGACGGTCGTAATGGTAATGATGGTTCTCCTGGACGTGATGGTAAACCTGGTAAGGATGGTGTCGGTATTCGCCAAACAACCATTCGCTATGGTATATCCGACTCGGACAAGACTGAACCTACGACTTGGACTGAACAACCTCCAACTCTTGTGAAAGAGAAATGGTTCTGGACTAAGACAAGCTGGTCTTATACTGACAATACAGTCGAGACTAGCGTTCAGAAGGTTTATATTCCTCGTAATGGTAACGATGGTCTTAACGGTATCCCAGGTAAAGACGGTGTTGGTATTCGTAGTACAGTTGTCGATTATGCTGTCTCTAACGACGGTGTAAACCGACCAACTGGTGGATGGTCTAGACAAGTTCCAACTGAGAAACTCAACTTCACTTGGATGCGTATGACCTTGACTTATACCGATAATACTTCCGAGTCTGTCTACACTGTGTCTAAGAATGGGCAAGACGGTAGACCTGGTCGTGATGGTATCAACGGTCTTCAAGGGCCTAAAGGTGACCAAGGCCTTCCTGGTCGTGATGGTGTGAATGGTGTTTCATCTTACACTCACATTGCGTATGCAGATAATCAAAATGGTGATGGTTTTAGCCAGACTGATGTTAACAAACTTTATATCGGTATGTATGTTGATAACATCCAACAAGACTCAACCGATATAAGAAAATATCGTTGGACTAAATGGCGTGGACAAGACGGTCAAGCTGGTGTTCCTGGTAAGCCAGGTGCAGACGGTAGAACACCTTATGTCCATTTTGCTTATGCAAATTCATCAGATGGTCGTTCTGATTTTAGTTTAGTTAATACTAACAATAAATTCAGATACATTGGTCATTATACTGACTTTGAAGCTGCTGACTCAAGAGACCCTAGTCGATATTCTTGGATTGACATGACTGGTGGTGTTGTTATTGGTGGTGACAACCTTGTAAGGAATTCCGCATTTCCTAAGAACCTTAACAATTGGGGGTATTGGGAAGACGGACAACCTAATAGTAAATTGAGTGTGGCTAAACACCCATTTTACTACAACAATTCAAGGGAAATGTTCTTGTTAAGTAATGATACAAATGGCGGTATTCCAGCGGCAACTAAAAGATTCCCAGTTAAACGCAATACAACATACTCTCTTAATATGTCAATGTTCGGAACTGGTAATATTAAAAAGGTTGATATTTACTTCTTAGGTCGTAAAATCGGAGAAACTCAATCTTTTACAAAAGTTGTATATGTTAAAGGTATCGATGGTTCGCCTTCAACTACTCAGGTTGTAAGGTTTGAATTTACATTCAATTCTGGCGACTGTGATGAAGGTTTTATTCGTATCGATAACGCTGGCCGTACTAATAATGGTACTTCAATGTTATTCTTCACAGAACTAGATGTCTATGAAGGAGCAACGCCTCGTGTATGGCAAGCATCACCTTACGACCTTGCTGATGCAGTTGAGACCAAAGCAGATAGCACTTTAACTAATCAACAAATTCAACTTCTTGCTGAGAATGATGCAAAAATGAGAGTAGAATTACAAGCTAAAGCTGCTGCTGATGAAGTACGAGCTTGGATTGCGGATTATAAGAACTACCTTAAATCTGATGAGGCTAATCGTGTTAAGGCTGAAAGTGATTTGGTAACACAATCACAACGTATTGTCCAACTTCAAACAAGTATAGGCGATATGGCTGCTAAGACAAGCTTTATCGATTCTTTTATCACACAATCTAATGAAGGTCTTACAATCGGTAAAACAGATGGGTCAAGTTCAATCATGTTCTCACCAGCAGGACGCATTTCTATGTTCTCTTCTGGTAAAGAGGTCATGTATATTGATAAAGGTATGTTGTATATTGACAATGGTACCTTTGTTAAAACTATTCAAGTAGGTCGTTATAGGACTGAACAATATTTCGCTGATTTGGATATGAATGTTATCCGATATGTCGGTGATATCAATGTGGGAGGTAACTAATGTCAGAACATTGGAGTAATAACGACCGTGGATATAGGTTAAAACTATGGGTCGATTTAACAAGTCAAGATGGTGTTAAGAATATCTCAACTTACAGATTACGATTATTCTTGGTGTCTGGTGGATGGTCATTTAGTGGTTATAACTGTACTGGTTATATTCAGTTTGATGACCGACAAATTCCTTTTTCTTGTGGTGCGATTAATCCTAATAGTGCAATCACGCTTATTGACCAAGATGGTCATAATCTGTGGCATAATCCAGACGGTACTAAAACTGCTAAGGTTAGTGTAGTATTTAATGGACAAGGTGGATATTCTCCAAATCGATTGGAAATCGCTCCTTTTGATTTGACTCCACCACCATTGGCTCTTGCATCAACATCGACAGTTGAACGATATGAAGCATATTTTGGTCAACCATTAACAATCAGTATCAAACGTCAGAAAGAGAACTTCAAACACAAACTTCGTTTTGGATTTGGTAGTGTCTGGCGTGATATTGCATCAAACGTTGACACAAGTTATACTTGGACGGTCCCTACAGATATTATTAATCAGATTGACCCTACTGCGACATATGGTACTGGTGAGATTGATATTGACACTTATGATGGTGATAAAAAGATTGGTACCGTTCGTGTTCCAGCCACATTTAAAGTAAACACAACTGGAGCATCAAATAAACCAACATTTACAGATATAGAACTAGTTGAGACAAACCAAAATGTCAAAAATGTTCTAGGAACTCCTAATGTGTTTTTACAAGTATTATCCAATATACAATGTAATTTTCAAGGAGCTGTAGGTGGGTTTGGTGCGCCAATCAAACGTTATCATGCTGAAATTGTGGGTAAGAATTTATCCGTAGACTCAAACAATGCCAAGTTTGGTATCATGAACTTTGTAGGAGATATTACGATATCTGCTTATATTGTTGATGAACGTGGTCTTAAGTCTGATGTTATGACGAAGACTGTTAAAGTCTTGCCATATTTCTCACCTAACATATTCTTTACCGCAGAACGTGTAGGTCAGAATGCGTCAACAATTAACACAAGAACTACTTGTAAAGTTGCTAATTTGAATATCAATGGTGTACAGAAGAATAGTATTACGGTTAGGTTCGCTACTTCTGCTGATGGTGGTCGAACATTTACACTTAATGGTGGAGATGCTGACTTTGCATCTAATCAAACAATGGAAGCTGTAAATAGACTTGCGTCTCTACGTGGCGATTTTTCACCTAAATCGTCATTTGTAATTCGTGCCACCATTGTGGATAAATTATCACCTCCAGCATCATACGATTATCCCGTATCAACAGAACAAGTAGCTATATCATACCACCGAGAAGGTATTGGTATTGGTATGGTGCACAATAACAACAATTATCGAGTACAAGTCGCACCTGGTGATGTTAGTATTGAATCTGGTGTTTATCGTATTAAAGATAAAGAAATCCAAAATCATCAGCTAACAGAAACTAATGGTACTTGTATTAAGTATAATTCTGGCGATGCTAACAATATTTTAAAGACAGGTTTTTACAATGTTAATAATTGTAGTAATATGCCTAATAATGATTTACAATGGTGGTATCTCACGGTCATCGCTAATGCAGATACGTATGTTATGCAACAGGCTAATTCATTCTTTAATGACAAGATTTACACAAGACAAAAACGTGGTAATCAGTGGTCTAACTGGGTTGCATTACAACAGGAGTCCACCGTTGTTAAAAAAGAACCTGAATGGATTAAAATACAGGGTAATAACGGATTATATTGTATGTATAAAGTTATTGATGGCGTTGTACATTGTAAATTAATAGCAGACCCGTTTACTGAAAATGGTGGATGTAATGTTAAGTTTCCAGACGAATTCTGTAAGAATTTTATTGGTTCGCTTATGCTATCTGCTCCGTTTTTTACAACAGACCCAAGAGATTTAGTTCTATTGCAATTTAACCCAGACGCTTATCTGCATGTGCTTAACGGACAAAAAGGAAAAGTGTTAAAATACGCATTTTCATTTGCAATTTAGAAAGAGTGAAGGAAATGAGATTACATAAAAAAATCGCATTAGCTGGTATTGTCAGCACAACTGCTATCGGATTGGCTAATATGAATGAGCATGCTTATGCACGCACTCATAATGTCACTCCAGATAGTCAAGTTATTTTAAACAAACACACTGATGGAACGAGTATTAAAGATATTTGTTCTGATATTGTACAATTTCCTCTTGGAGGTAAATAATATTGTTTTATCTACTCACATCGATACAACAGCAGCATCCCCCAGCAGATGGATTGGGTAGACTCATAGGGTATATCGCTGACTTCTACAGTCATGGTATAGACGAACATCTTATGGTAGCTGCTACATTCTGGGTGATTATTCTTGATATTAGTTTAGGATATATCAGAAGTTGGGCTCGTAAGGAATTCTCTTCCACAATAAGCAAAGAAGGCCTTGGTAGTCATGTTTTTATATTTGTAACTGTAGCAATTAGTTACCCTTTAGCTGTATTGGCTAATGTAACAACAGAAGCTGATATGTTTATTTATTATTTATTCTTTTCTTATGCTGCGTCCATTCTAAAAAATGGGGAAGCTATTGGTATTAAAATTCCATTTATTACCAAATATGTGTCGGATAGAGTAGACCCTCATAAGGATAAAGACGAAGACAAGGAGACTGAAACAGATGACAGTAAAAATGAAAAATGAAGTATACAACGCTCTTAAATGGTTCACAATCACAGCAATCCCTTCTTTGGTATTCTTTGTATCAACAGTAGGCCATATTTATCAATGGCCTCAAACTGATACAACAACAGCCCTTATTGGTGCTATTGGTACATTGTTTGCTGGTTTGCTTGGACTATCTTCATACAACTACAACAAAGAAAACAAGGAGTAGCATATGTCCAAATTGATGACGTCCCTCAGACTTATTGATGGTGGCGATGTTATCAAAAGCGGAGACACTTCTTCAGAATTTACATTCGAAATCCTAGACGATGATGAAAACGTATTTCCTCTAACTGGAGAAGGTATTGTTACATTGTCTCAACTTGGTGAAATTAAATTCTCTAAGAATGTTAAAGTTGTTGACGGCGTTGTCACATTCGCTCTAGGGAAGAGTCTTGAATATGGTAAATATCTACTTGAGATTAAAGTGGACGGTCATATCTTCCCTTCAAACAAGTATAAAGTTAAAGTAGCACAATCTTCTTTCGGAGGGGATACTCTTATTCCGCCTGATGTGTATGAAGAGAAACTACGCGTCATTGCTAACGATATTAAACAAGCAGGGTTAGTCGATAGTGGTGAAGATTATCTTAATATCTATAACCTTGCTAAGATTTAGGAGGACTCTATGTCAAATCTTTCAAATGCATTCTCAGCCGTAGGTGCTGATATTAAACAAATCAACGCTGCTCTTGCTCTTAAAGCTGATAAATCTGAAGTAGCTGCTCTTGCACCTGGTATTACACAAGAACAACTTAATCAAGCTATTGCACAAGCTAAATCTGACCTTATTGGTGGTGCTCCTGAAGAACTTGATACTCTTAAAGAACTTGCTGATAAAATTAATGCTGGTGGTGGTAATGTTGACTCTGGCATTATTACTAAACTTACAGAGCTTGGTAATCGTATTACAGCTATTGAAACTGAGGACTTGACAGCAGCATATACAGCAGCTAAGGGGTAATAATATATGAGTAATCTAGAGTTTGCTAAAGCTGTAGGTAAAGATATTAAAAAAGCCCAATCTGATATCATCAATAATAAATATGAACTGGTAAACCCATCTAATGGTGAACGATTTATCAGTCCTATTAGTTATTGGTATCCTGATTTCCAGAAAGCTACATCTAAGTGGAACCAAGCCATTACCATGTCTGACAAACTCGGATTTGTTATTATTAACCCTAATAGCGGTCCTGGTGACCAAAAAGATGGTATGTATGTCAAACAAGCTATTCGAGCTAAAGCTGTAGGAGCCACTGTAATTGGATATGTTGCAACTGGATATGGTAAAATCGAGATTGACTCTATTATCAGTAAAATCAAACAATACCAAGAATGGTATACAATTGAAGGTGTGTTTCTAGATGAAACAATTAATGGATTTTCACAACAAGCTAGTCTTATTCCTAAATATATTGAGATGGGTAAACGTATCAAAGATGTTTACGGAAAAGACTTCATTGTAGTTGCTAATCCTGGTTCAAATATCGATGAATCGTTGTTGGATTCTGCTGATGTATTCATGAACTTCGAGTCTTCTGCTGATAATTATATTTCTCGTGAAGTAACACCTTCATATTGTTTATCACAACCTTATAACAAGTTCTGGCATTGTATTTACAATGTGACAAAAGACAATTACAAGGCTGTTCTCGATAAAGCTGATAAAGAGCATGTCGGGCACTTATATCTTGTTGATAATCCAAGTTATGGTTCGCCTGCATCGCCTTGGTTACAAGACGCAATGCGAAATTGGGCTAATAAAAACGCCTCTCTTGCAAGAAGTATTGAGACTTTAAAACAGAAGGTTGCAGAGTTGGAACAAACTATCTCAGAGATTAAACAATCTATTCAAAAATAAAAAAGGAGGCACTTAAATGAGTGTTCAACAATCTATTGTAAATTGGTTTGTAGCTCGTCGTGGTCTTATTACATATTCAATGTACGGGTCTCGTAATGGCTCTGATGGTACTGGAGATTGCTCTGGTACTGTATCACAAGCCTTGAAAGAAGCTGGTATCGGTATTCAAGGTCTTCCTTCAACTGTAACTCTTGGTCAACAACTTGCGAATAACGGTTTCTATCGTGTAAGTCGTAATGAAGACTGGGAACCTCTCATGGGTGATATTGTAATGATGTCATTCGGTTCAGACATGGCGTCATCTGGTGGTGCTGGTGGACACGTCGGTGTAATGCTTGACAGTGTGAATTTCATTTCTTGTGATTATTCAACACAAGGAGCACCTGGACAAGCCATCAACACATATCCATGGGATGACTATTACAGTTGGAATCGTTTCCCATATATTGAAGTATGGCGTTACGCTGACTCAGCCCCTCAAACTAACAATCAACCTAATACAGTTGTTAATCCACAACAAGAGAAAGCATATTATGAAGCTAATGAAGTTAAATTTGTTAATGGTATTTGGCAAATTAAATGTGACTATCTTGCCCCAATTGGATTTGATTGGACTAGCAATGGGGTCCCAGTTGATATGGTGAACTGGGTTGATAAAGATGGTAACGACCTTCCAGACGGCGAGTCTAAAGACTTTAAAGCTGGAATGTTCTTCTCATTCGCTGGTGATGAAACTAACATTGTTGATACCGAAGACGGTGGATATTATGGTGGTTATTACTGGCGTCTATTCGAATTTGGTCAATTCGGTACAGTATGGCTCTCATGCTGGAACAAAGACGACCTCGTAAATTACTACGAATAAACAGATAGACTGCAAGCTTATTTGACCGCTTGTGGTCTTTTTTTTTTTTCAAGGGGGATTGTTATTTGGTAACAGTAGCAGAAGTTATTAATCGATTTGCAGATATGGCTAATCGTCATACTGGGGTCGATATTGATGGAGCCTATGGTATGCAGTGTGTAGACGTACCTAACGCACTAGCACAATGGTTCTTCGGTAAACGTATGCCTGGTAATGGTATTGATATGTTAGCTGCAGGTCGTGCTAACGGATGGGCTGTATTACCAGCATCACAATGTGCACCAGGTGATATTTTCTGTAAATCAGAACCAGGTCATGGGTATGGACATACTGGTCTTATTATTGAGCGTAATGGTAACAATATTCGTTCTATCGACCAGAACTATGGTACAAACGGATACGGTGGCCCTTGTGTGTATGTAAATAGACAAATTGACGGGTCTTGGCTTGGTGTAACACGACCTCCATATTCTGATGCGGGTCGTTCAAGTGGTGCGTCTGGTGGTGAGAAGAAACCAGGATTTCCTATTCGTGATATTTCATACGCTGGTCATACACTACCTGCAAGCGTACAATCAGATTTGTTTGGTTGGTGTAGTAAACGTAATCTATTACCTTCGGGTTGTATTTCTCAGTTATATCTTGAGTCATGGTGGGGTGCGTCCAATGTAGCCCGTGTTGACAATAACTGGGGTGGTATGACTGGTGGAGCTCAAACTCGTCCTTCAGGAGTAGTCGTTACAACAGGTAGTTATCGACCTGCCAATGAAGGTGGTACATATATGCACTATGCATCTGTCGCAGATTATATGAATGACTGGACATATTTGATTTCAGGTCACGGGTATAACTGTTCTGGTAAACAAGACATTAACGCGTTTACACTTGGTCTCTTTAGGCAAGGCGGAGCCGCATACGATTATGCTGCAGTAGGTTATGGCGGGTATGCACCACAGATGAATAGTATTCGAAATGGCGTAAACGGTGCCAATAGTGGATATTTAGATGCAGTAGACCAAGCTTGGAAAGATGGTACTCTTGGTGAAGGATATGGTGGAGAAGGTTCTGGCCCTAGCGAACCTGAAGAAGAATATCCATGCTTTATGTTCAATGCTAAAGGATATCCTGAGTTGTATGAAGAAGGAACTCTATTCTACTACAATGGACAAATTAACGAAGTACAACCTATCCATAATCAAGAAGAAATCAAATATCTCAATGAAATCTATACAGACTCGACTGGTCGTAAATTGAAGGATTGGCGTTGGGATAAAGGTAAGGACGATGGTGTCAAGAACTTCTTTGGTGTTGTCCATCCAGGAAGTCAAGTAGAGGCTATCAAGAAGAAAATCGATGAGATTATCGCAGAATTAGATGAGGCGGTGGATTAATATGGCTATGTCATTCTTTTTCAATGTAACAGGATATCCACAATGGTTTGAACCTGGGACATTATATTTCTACAATGGTGCAATCAACGAAGTACAACCAGTACATAATCAAGAAGAGATTAAATGGCTTGGTAATGTATTTAAAGAAACAACTGGTCATGAGTTGAAAGACTATCGTTGGACTAATACCTTCCCTGTACACGTACGTATTTTCTCAGTTCTCAACCCGTCGAGTCAGTACGACAAGATACAGAAGGCTCTGGATGCAATACAGAAAAACTTACTAGCGGCGGTGGATTAGCATGGGTATTAACTTCTTCTTTAACGTTAAAGGAGACCCTAAAAACTTTGAACCTGGAACCTTGTTCTTTTACAATGGTAATGACAACGTTGTACAACCTGTTCATAATCTAGAAGAACTTAAGTGGTTACAGGGTATTTATGAAGACTGTAATGGTAAGGGTCTCAAAACATATTGGTGGAATAGCAATGCACCAGTACATATTCGTATCTTTGGCGTATTACAACCTGGAACCACAGGTATGTACAGTAAAGAAATACAAGGTAAAATCGCTTATATGAAAGAGAAAGCTAAGGCTTATATTGATATATACGGTGACCCTACTCACTTTACACCAAAGATTGCAGTTCCAATTCGTGCTGATTGTACGAAGACTGCAGAGATTTTAGGTACTGCTGAAATCGACAAGACCTATCATATGACAAAAACAACAACGGTATGTGACTACCATTGGGGTGCAATCGAATACAATGGACAAGTCGCATGGATTACAATTGGCGATATTACTGGTGAGACTTACGGTATCCTTGAGAAACGTTATAATCACGATTGGTAATATCCTAGGTGTGTTATTGTAAAAGGTAACACACTTTTATCCTCTCGTATAATAGAAAGAGAGGAATTTAAAATGAAATATTCAAAGAATAAAGGACTTGGTTATATTTATGGATTTATTGTTATTCTATTCCATGCTGTTGGGCATTGGATGACAGAGCAATATAAATATGATGCTGGATTTAAAGAATTTGTGATTAATTTAAAGAATACTATATTTAGTTATTTTAATAGTAGTATTCCATTAAAGGTCACAATCGGATTGACAGCATTCATGTTGGTAATGTCAATCGTGTCGACGTTTTGGAAGTATAATGATTAATAAATCTGGGATTTCAAGTCCCTTTTTTTTTCT
>ERZ1026901.426-NODE-426-length-34751-cov-6.566607_pt1 | contig 34751 bp, 22 predicted proteins | sample MGYA00380179_ERZ1026901 | MGnify/ENA primary metagenome ERZ1026901 (study PRJEB33269, sample SAMEA4719815) | human gut metagenome | biome: human-associated habitat; feature: organic feature; material: feces | place: Cameroon | collected 2013-10 ... | reverse complement strand
TTCTATATTCATTTTAAACGTTGTTTTTTATTCAACGTTTTTCAGGGTAAGACAGCTTGCGTGGTTTTTAAAGACAATAGAGACAATAGAGACAATCGTTTTTTATGTGAAATGAAAAAGCTCAACCGCACATATAAAATATTGTCTCTATTGTCTCTATTGTCTTTAAACCTTTCCGCAAGCGCGAAATAAATATCTTTAAGAAAAAATATTGTCTTTAAAAACGTCGTCAGATCAGCGTCATGCCCATCTCCGCACACTCCTTGCGCATGTCATCAGGCCAGATGCTTGCCTGAATCTCTCCGATGTGTGCCTTGTGCAGAAGCACCATGCACAGACGGCTCTGGCCGATGCCGCCGCCGATAGAGAGAGGTAGCTTGCCGTCGAGCAGCTGACGGTGGAAGAACAGCTGCTCGCGGTCCTCCTTACCCTCCAGCTTCAGCTGACGCAGCAGCGCCTCCTTGTCGACACGTATACCCATCGACGACAACTCGAACGAGCGGCCGAGCACAGGATACCATATCAGGATGTCGCCGTTAAGACCCTCAAGGCCGTTCTCGGCAACCGTAGACCAGTCGTCATAGTCGGGTGCACGGCCGTCATGCTTCTTGCCGTCGCTCAGCTTGCCGCCGATGCCGATTATGAACACCGCTCCATATTTCTTACAGATAGCGTCCTCGCGCTCCTTCGGTGTGAGGTCAGGATACATCTTCAGCAGCTCCTCGCTATGAATAAAATGGATCTGTCGCGGCAGGAACGGCTTGATGGCGCCGTAGGTCTCACAGGTGAGATACTCGGTGCGCAGAATGGCGGCATAGATGCGCTCCACCACATCCTTAAGATAAGCCAGCGTGCGCTCCTCGCGTGTTATCACCGCCTCCCAGTCCCACTGGTCCACATAGAGCGAGTGTAGGTTATCCAGCTCCTCGTCAGCACGAATGGCGTTCATGTCGGTGTAGATGCCGTAGCCCGGCTCAATGTTATATTCGGCCAAGGTCAGGCGCTTCCATTTTGCCAGCGAGTGTACCACCTCTGCCTTTGCGTCGCCCAGATCCTTTATGGGGAACGTCACAGGGCGCTCCACGCCGTTGAGGTCATCGTTTATGCCGAGACCTTTCAGCACAAACAGGGGAGCTGTGACGCGGCGCAACCTCAGTTCGGTTGACAGGTTCTGCTGAAAAAACTCCTTTATCAGTTTAATGCCTTGCTCGGTCAACCGTGGGTCGAGAAGTGCCTTATAGTCGTTTGGCTTTATCAAGTTACTCATGTCGATTCCTATTTTTTATAGTTAGTTGTTTCTTGTTTCACACAGCGATTTTTCGCTTAGCGCATGCAAAGTTAATAATTAATTATTAATATGCAATCATTTTAACCATAAAATTTTACAATTTGTCACTCCTTCAACTTTTTCCCTTTCATTTTGCTTAACAAAACCTCCTGTTTTCGTTAATATAGGCTAAACTTCGCAAGGATTAATAATGGAACTTTCGCATTTAATAAATGGAAATTTATAAAAATATTGTCTCTATTGTCTCTATTGTCTTTAAACCTTTCCGCAAGCAAGAATTAATATATAGCTCGCGCTACGCGCTCGTTGTTTTTTGAACATTAATTATCATTAATGACCCATTAATTATCATTAATACGCGCTACGCGCGGAATATTGATGTACATTAATGTTCAATTAATGGCCATTAATGTTTAAAAAAACGCGCGAAGCGCCTAAGCACCTACGGAGCGCAAGAATGTTCAAAAAAAACAACGAGCGCGAAGCGCGATGTAAATATTAAACTTTGCGAAAGTTCAGTAAAATAAAATTTGTAGGTTTCCCCTCTTTTGCTTATCTTTGCACATAAGATAAGGAGAAACGATATGGGGACATCATCACTTACCAAATACCAAGAACGCGTCGTTAGCTTGATGGCAAACGTGAACGAAGAACAACAAATGGAAATATCCGATTTGTTGGCTCATTACTTTGCAGAAAAAGCATTTGACGAGGCAGATAAGCTATGGGATGACGGAATTATTGGCAAGCAAACCATAGAGGAGTGGAAGAATGGTCTCTAATAACAACAAACACGCAAGATAAAATGGAAAACTACATAGTGTCGGCACGCAAGTACCGCCCCATGACCTTCGACACGGTGGTGGGACAGCACGCGCTCACCACCACGCTGAAGAACGCGGTGAAGAGCGGCAAGCTTGCGCACGCCTATCTGTTTTGTGGCCCGCGCGGAGTGGGCAAGACAACGTGTGCCCGCATTTTTGCAAAGGCCATCAACTGCATGAACCCCACGGCAGAGGGCGAGGCATGCAACGAGTGTGAGAGCTGCAAGGCGTTCAACGAGCAGCGCTCGCTCAACATCTTTGAGCTCGACGCCGCCAGCAACAACTCGGTAGAGAACATCAAGGCTCTCATGGAGCAGACGCGCATACCGCCGCAGGTGGGACGCTACAAGGTGTTCATCATCGACGAGGTTCACATGCTGTCGTCGGCAGCCTTCAACGCCTTCCTGAAAACGCTGGAGGAGCCGCCAGCACATGTGGTCTTCATCCTCGCCACCACAGAGAAACACAAGATCCTGCCCACCATCCTGTCGCGCTGCCAGATTTACGACTTTGAGCGCATGACGGTGGAGAACACCATCGCCCACCTCAAGATGGTAGCAGCGAAGGAGGGCATAAGCTATGAAGAGTCGGCTCTCGCCCTCATTGCCGAGAAAGCCGACGGCGGCATGCGCGACGCCCTCTCCATCTTCGACCAGGCAGCAAGCTTCTGTCAGGGCAACATCACCTACGACAAGGTGCTGGAAGACCTTAACGAGCTCGATGCCGACAACTATTTCCGAATGGTTGACCTCGCCATGGAGAACAAGGTCAGCGACCTCATGCTTCTGCTCAACAGCATCATAGAGAAAGGGTTCGACGGCGGCAACGTGGTCACTGGTCTCGCCTCACACATACGCAACGTGCTCATGTCGAAAGACGAGAGCACGCTCAAGCTGCTGGAGACGAGCAAGGAACAGACAGAAAAGTTTAAGGCGCAGGCACAGAAGTGTCCCACCCGCTTCCTCTATCAGGCCCTTAAGGTGCTCAACCAGTGTGACGTGTGCTACAAGCAGAGCAGCAACAAGCGTCTGCTCGTGGAGCTGACGCTCATAGAGGTGGCGCAGCTCACACAACCCGACGACGGCGTGAGCGCGGGGCGTGGCCCCAAGCGTCTGAAAATCCTGTTCAAAAGACTCATCGACTCCCATAACCAGGCAGCAGCACAGGTGGCTGCCGGGGAGAGACCTCTGGTGCGCAAGGCGAAGGCTGCCGCAGCTGAGGGAGATGGAGCGCAGGCTTCGCACAACGCAACAGCAACAACGCCGAGCGGCAACGCCGCAACAGCAACAGCAACAGCAACCGCCGCACACGGTGAAGCAGCCACGAACGCAGCCATGGGCGGTTCGGGCATGGGAGCAGCAACAGCAACCATGGGAGCAGCCTCGGGAACCGCGGGCGCTACAGCTGGAACCGCTGGAGCAACCGCAGGAGCTGTTGGTTCAACCTCAGGAGCTGTTGGTTCAGCCTCAGGAGCAGCCGCCTCTCCCCAGCCCGCTGCCGGCATGCCTCGTCTGAAGCTTGGCAGCTTAGGCATGACCTTCGCCGGATTGAAGCACAAGGAGGAGGAGGTGAAGCAAGCCGAAGAGGAGGAAATAAAGAACAAGGGGGAGGCCACCGAGTTCACGGAGGACCAGCTCTCGCTTGAATGGCTCAGGATGTGCAACCGCATGCCCTCGCAGATGACGGGCTTGGCTCAGCGCATGAAGAACATTCAGCCCACCATCCTCTCCTACCCCGACATCGAGATCCTGGTCGACAACAAACTGTTGCTTGACCAGCTTGGTGCCATCAAGGGTCGCATCAGGGCGTCGCTTGCCGCCGGTCTTCACAACGGCAGCATAACGGTGAGTCTTCGTCTTGCCAAGCAGAACGAGATAAAGCCTTTGCTCACAAAGAAGCAGATCTTTGATAAGATGAAAAAAGACTATAAGCCCTTTGCCCTCCTTGTTGATGGCTTGGGGCTGGAGTTGGGATAACTTGCGAGAGGTTTAAAGACAATAGAATTTTATAGGGACGCCCATTCTTGCTTGCGGAAAGGTTTAAAGACAATAGAATTTTAGGGACGCCCATTCTTGCTTGCGGAAAGGTTTAAAGACAATAGAGACAATAGAGACAATCTTTTATAAAAACTTTCGCATTTACGATGGAAAGTATCTCAAGCTGGCGTCCTCGAAGAGGGCGAATATCCATAACCGCTGGTTGAGCTGCCGAAGGCAGCGAAGCCTGCGGTCTCATGAATGAAGGTTAAATCGTCCTCGAAGAGGGCGAACATATGGGGTATATTTACAGCTTGCATGTGTTCGCCCTCTTCGAGGACGTTTTCTTGTCTTGCTGTGAAACCGCAGGTTACGTTCGCTTCGCTCTCTTCACCAGCGGTTATGGATATTCGCCCTCTTCGAGGACGCTTGCTTGAGATTCCATATCATAAATGCGAGAGTTCAGTAACATAAAAAATTGTCTCTATTGTCTCTATTGTCTTTAAAAAACCACGCAAGCTAAAAGCTTTAAAAATATTGTCTTTAAAAACCACGCAAGCGGTTGCGCTTTTTCTTTTCACATGAATTGTTTTCCCTTTTCACATGTTTTGTCTTTTCCTTTTCACCCGAAAGTCGTCTCAAAAATGCTTCATTGTCATCGTACCCCGACCGAGGTACATGTGTACCCCGACCGAAAATACATGCGTACCCCGACCGAGGTACGCATGTATCTCGGTCGGGGTACGATAACTTTCTGATATTTTTCAGAGCTTTATCTGATATTTTTTAGGGATTTTCCAGATATTTTCCAGGGCTTTATCAGATATTTTTCAGAGCTTTTCCAGATATTTCTTGTCTTTTCAAAAAGCCCCTTTTATCTCTTCCTCAGCCCCATGCGTGAGCTGAAGGTCAGGGGTTCATGGCCGTTAAGCGTTCCGAAGGTCTGTCCCTTTACCGAGCCGGTAGAGGTTGCGGTAGAGTCAGAGGTTGCTGTAGAGCCGTTGTTGCCAAACGAGAGGTTAGGCTTAGCCAGCGTGGTGCGCGTGAGGCTGAACGCGATCTGCTCGTTGTTGTTGCAGCCGTTGAAGGTGCCCCAGAACTGTCCTGTCTGAGTGTTCAGACTGAAGCCGCCGTTCCAGCTTGTGCGATATTCGTAACCGCTGCCGTCATACTTGATGTAGATGTCGCCCGAGCGCGGGTCAATGTACCAGGAGAAGCGGAGCTGCTGCGAGTCGTAGACGAGCTGTCCGTTGTCGTCGTACACATAGTTGCCATAGTCGTCGACCATCGGCGCATAGTCGGTCTCGCGTCCGCGTCCGTTGAGAGCGTTGCTGTTATAGAGGTCAAACTCAAACTCGGCGTCCATCTGCACCCTCTGCAACTGGTTTTGCTGGTCATAGTAACGGTTTTCCACCTTACCTGTCCAGTAGCCGCGCAGCGCCTGAGCCTCTTGGTTGAGCGTGTTGGTGCCATAGTTGAAGGCATCGTCATACCAGTCGTAATCGTCATACCATCCTTGCGAGTAGTCGTAATAGTCCCATCCGTCGTCCCACGGGTCTTCATCACAGCTTGTAAACGCAAATATCATGGTCATCATGACCAGAAGTGCTGAAAAAGTATTGGTCCATTTCATAGTTGTATCGTTTTAAAGTTTTCTTTATTCTGGGTTTCTTTTTTATGCTGCAAAGTTATCCCTTTCTTTCCACCCATGCAAGCATAAAAACCATATTCGTTGTAGGGTTTTCCCTATTCTGCCATGCCACCCGCCCCATTAGAACCTTTGCGCTTCGCGCATTTTTGAACATTATTTTTTAGCGCGTAGCGCGTAGTAAAGGAAGAACTTTCACTTGCATTTTCTATTTTTACATCGCGCTTTGCGCTAGTAGGGGGAGGGGTAAACATTCTTGCGCTCAGCGAAGCGCCTGAGCACCTACGGAGCGCAAGAATGTTCAAAAAAACAACAAGCGCGAAGCGCGAGAAAAAAAACAGAAATTATGAGGATAAGATGGACACGGAACTGATTGATACCATCAAGGGCACGATTTACAAGATTTGGCAGATGAAGGAACGCATTGCCCAACTCAAAGAGCAGCGCAAGCCCATTCCTTCATATCTGCCTAATTAACTTAAATGGCTCGACCAGTCGCTCAACAAGATGCGCTCGGTGGCGGTCTATTACAAGGTTTTCCTAAATCGTTCTTGTAATTCTTTCATACGGTCTATAAGTTCTGCAAACGATAGTTTAGTTCCGTATATGAAATGGTCGCACATTTCTGCATAGTCAGACTTCCAATCTGGAATAAGTCCTTCATTAGGTATGAAATCTATCACATTTGGCATCAACTTGGCATAATCAACATATCCAACTGAATAATATACAGAACGATGTTTTACTATACGTTCATACAAGTCCTTATCTTCTAATGCCTGTTTGCCAAATTCCGTGTCCATCAAACGTTCCAAATCGTACAGGTGTCTGGACATACGAATATGGCGAGGTTCCTTCTTCTGAAACTCCTCACACAACAGAAACGCCTTTTCCAAGAATGTCCGTGTGGGCACTACTGTTCTGATGGTTGCGCTTGTTGCATCATCTTCTCCAGGAAAGGTCTGCTCAACATACGAAGATATCAATCGGTCTTCTGTCGGTTCATTCATCGACAAACAACTAATCTCAATTTTTACTCTTGGCGGTATATATTCATTGGTGGTTTTCAAAATAGAATTATAGTGGACCAATATCACTGATGGGTCTTTATCACTCGCAACAGTCGTTACAACACCATTGTCATCTATCGTTTCTTCTACATTTTCTATACGAAACCCTTTTATACCCATGCTCTTCAAGTTGTCTTCCAATTCATTGGAAATAACATCAAATACATATCGGCGTGCTTTCTTGCGAAGTTTCTCACGTTGGTTCTTGGTCGTTTTTTCTATTCCAAAGAATGTATGGTTGACGGACAGATCTATGTCTTCACTGAATCTTTCTATCAAGTTCCAACCTTTGCTAAGACTTGTACCTCCTTTGAAAATGAGTTCTTTTGAGCATGAACATTTGAATAAGGCGTTGAGTACCATTGTCACCCAACAATCCTTCTCTAATGCTAATTGGTTGATATGAAATTTCTCTTCTGCACGTTGTAGCAATGCTATGCGCTCTGCTTTTGTATGTTTTACCCAAAGTGTCATGATTTATTGGCGTTATTAATGATATTCGTTATTAGTTTTCTCATCCATATTGGCATCAATAAGATGTCAAGTTTAAACTGTTCCATGCGTTTCTCATTGTCTATGAGCTTACGTATCTGGACAATTTCCAGCTTGCTGATATTCTTTTCACCTAAACTTTTCAGGGCTTGCATCAATAAGGCTCCTAATGTAGTCTTGAAAACGAAATTTTTGGGAACGCTTCTTTTCAGTTCTATTATACGATCACCCAAATTCAGCTTCCTGCTACTTCCGGATGTTAGATAGGTGTACTTTGTTGGCACTTGTGTGGATAATCCTAACATATTAAGTGCAGTCATTCCGCATGGCTGTACCTTGGATTTGTCACGATGGGCTATTGCTTTTACCATTTCGTCTACCGAAGGGTACACTATTCCAAATCGTGTGCTCTTCGGACGAAGATACATACCTTTAGCCAATCTGACAATGTTTCCTTTTTTTTCTTCAGCAGAAAGGGCACGGCTTACCACCTTCTCATTACCATTTAGGTCTGAGAAGTCAGAAATGAAGAGAATCTGCCCTTCATGCATATTTTCTATTCGTTTCGTTATTTCTGACATACCTTTTTATATTGTACCACAAAAGTACTCAAATCTAATTATATGCAGAAATTTATTAATACTAAATTAACTACTTTTAAGTAGAAAACATTGCAAAAGTTTTCTACACTACTGTAAGGATTAAATATGTAGAGATAATATAAATCTATCATCTCTACATAGAATTATGGTATCATATCAAGAAAATCCGCAAGCATTGGAAGGAAACCGTCATATTGGTTCGTGGTGACGCAATGTTCTGCAGCCATGAGTTTATGGAGTGGTCGCAAAGGCGAGTCCTTACAGGCAGTGAGAACTGATATTTCATGCCTTTTTCTGAATGAACCAGGCTGTTAAGCAAGCGCCATTACAGCCCTGTTACGGCAATATGAAGATCATGCAAACGTTTACATCAAAAAAAATCTACATTCACCCCCCCCAAATTTGCATTTATCTAATGAAAAATATTAAATTTGCATTCGAAATCAGACAGATAAAGAAACAAAATCTGAAGAAGAAAAAAACATATATCCAAAAGATAAACAACTTATCCGAAAGGTAAAAACAACATATAGAGGCAAAACTTATCCGAAAGATTAAAGATGTCCGAAAGACAAAACACGTCCGAAAGACAGCTTATCCGAAAGATAAAAAAAACAGAAACTAATATTGGCTTGTAACTTGTAAAGAGCTAACAACCAAGATATAACAAAAAAGTAATAACCAAAAAGTAACAACAAAAAACAACAACAAAAAAGCAACAACAAAAACCATCCACCTCTGGAGAACTCTCCTCTCTCTGGATGCTCAAAACAACGATGCAACAAGCAACAGCATGTTTGTGATTAACACTCACAACCCATGCTATGGATGCGTATGCTCTAAAAAACGCGCGTATGCACTAAGAAAAGAAGAAAACGACAATTACCATAAATATAAACTAATAGTAAAAAGTAAATGAAAAAGAATTACTTATTGTTAAACTTTATAGTCTTGCTTTTCAGCATGACTTTTGGTGGGTACGCTCTGCAGCCAACGGCGGCAGACATCTACACGCCCACTGTAACCGATAATGAGGTCTCGGTGTTTCTTGAGACACCGTTCACCAATAATATTAAAGTGTATGCTTGGATTGACAAGAACACGGTATTCACAAATGGCTTTCCTGGCGACGAAATGACCTTAATGGGAACGAACGCTGATGGTACAGCATACATCTACAAATGGACCTACAATGGTGCCAAAGAAGGTGTTCCTACGGGCGTTATCTTCACTGAGAACGAAAATAAAATTGGAGGAGATAATGACAAAGAATTCAAAAACCACGGTTATTATGTTAATGGCAATTACACCAAGACCATAAGCAACGTGTCACAGAAGACCTTCACCCTGCTCAGCAATGACGCAGAATTTTCTTCAAACACAACAGGTTCTTTTGTCATGGACCTCACAAACGAAACTGCTAATGCAACAATTAAGTTTTCTATCGATAACGTAGTTTATGGTTTGGCTACTGCTCAAACCATTTCTGCTATTGGAACCACATCAGGTATCGCCTTCATAGCCGAAGGACCAGAAGCCTTGACGTTGAAGGCTGGCCTTATCTATTCTCTGTCTGTTACAGAGGATGGAAAGATGACTGTTGTTGCAAAAAAGAAGGGTGCTGCTGATGGCAACTATTATTTGGTTGGTAACTTCTTTGAGAAAGATGGTGACAACATAAATTACGACAATAAATATTTCCGCTTTATCAATAATAAAGGTGACGGAACTCTCACATTTGACATCCCTGCTTCTCTTACAATAAAAGCACAGGTTTATGGTGCTGATGGAAAATGCTATGGTCCTGTTTATGATAGTGGAGAAACGTTTTTTGGTATCAGCAAAACAAATCCAACAGCCACTGACAAGTCTGTAAATGGCAAGTTGGTTGCAGGTACTAATTATTGGAATTTTACAGAGCGTGGTCTCGATGAGACAGGCATCTACACGATAACCATCACTGTTGATGCAGCCGGTACTCCTACAAAATGGGATGTCACTTATGACAATTCTAAGCGTATGGCTTATTTCTTGGTAGACCCAACAAAAGATCATGATGCGGTTGTTCATCCTACTTATGCTGTAGTAAATGCTGACCGTAGCTGTAGCAACAATTTCTATGGCAACATCCATATGGATGCAGATGACAATTGCTTTGTTGTTGGTAACATAAAGCAAGAAAGTGACAACAATATTGTTGGACACCCGCTCAAAACGACATCTAAATTGTATCTGCAAGGAAATGGTGGCTTAGACCCGACAACGACAGTACCTGACGCAGATAGAGATAAATATACTAAACTTTACCCAAATAGAACACCAGGCTTCAGTTATAATGAAACAAAGACGATGGTCTTAGAGTACAATCCATCGAAAGGACATAATACTGTTGCAAATGAGCCTGGAAATCATGGAATTGGAGGTGAGATTCTGAAAGCTTCATCTCAAATCACAGAAAATCCTATTACTTCTGTCCAGATTGTAGGTGATGGTGTTGTAGGTTCATGGAAATTAAAAGATGCTAAGGACATGACCTATAATAAAATATTGGACTGCTGGCAATACACTTTTAAAACCGATAAGAGTGAGAGTGTTGACAACACATTCCGTTTCATAGCTAATAATAGTTGGGAATATAACTGGGGTGAGGAATCTATAAAAGCAGAAGACCAAGCCCGCACTCCTTATACGGATAAGAACAAGGTTGGCCATGAGGCTTCATTGAATGACCCTAACGAATTAGGCTTTACAACTAAAGGAACAGCAGAAAATAGAAATGGTGCAGGAACACACGGCGATATGATTTTCAACCGCCCTGCAGGCGAGTGGACCATTCGTTTATATATCCGTACCTTAGAGACAGAAGATGGAAACAATTATGTGACTAGACATGCATACACCATCACGGGTTCAGAATCTAAAAAAATAGACCTCACTTATCGTAAAGACAGATTTATTCGTACTTATAGCAACGATAAGCCAATGAATCCTGATAATGACAATGTCAAGATTTATGAGGTCTATAATTATGTGAAACCTAAAGGAGGAAGTGCTGATAACATTTATGAAAAGGGTACGGTTTATCTTCGTCAATTGAAATATGTCCCAGCTAATGTTGGTGTTGTTCTGATAGGAGAAGCTCCTGCTGGGACACACACAGATGGGGAAAAATTAGCATTCTCGTTGTTGGAAAGAACAGAAGAATCTGTTGAGTCTGATGGCGATTATCGTCAAGTATGGACAAAGTCTGAAGAATATATAGCAAACAACGACCAGTGGAACAACTATCTTGTTCCAACTGTAACGGCTGTAAACGATTTGGGTAATGCAAAGGTTGAGTCTGGTAAGATAACCTATCGTTATTTCGGCTTGGGCAATTATTATCGTACAAAATATCATCAGAACCTTGGAAATGCTGATACTCAAGAAGATTATATCGGTTTCTTCCGTTTAACCGCCAATGGTAAATCTGGAGCCAATAAGGCTTATTTAAGTATTCCAGCCAATGCGGAAGTTGGTAATGGAGTAGGTGCTACCTACGGATTTATTGACTATAACGGTCAGTTGCTGGGCAATGAAGATGATAGCGAAAGCATTATGCCTGCTCAATTTGCAAAAATGGCTTTGGTCTTCGATGATTTAGTTGATGGTAATGAAACTACAGGCATTAAAGAGTTGGAGACAAAGAAAATGAATAATAACAAATATTATAACCTGCAAGGAATTGAGATTGCTCATCCTGTGAAGGGTATCTATATCCACAACGGAAAGAAGGTTATTGTAAAATAAAAAAATGCATTTGTCATGAAAAAAATATATATAAAGCCAACGCTGTCGGTTGTTCGTGTAAATAACGAATCGCTTCTTAACGGGGAAAGCAATGGACAATTTGACGAAGGAGATGCCAAGCGCAACGACTTCTTCTGGTCAGACGAGGAAGGCGAAGCTGACAAGCTCGCCATCAACGATGTTTGGGAATGAGTATAAAGACAAGACGTCAATGATAAAACCTTAAGAAAGGGTGTCGCACGACCATCATGGTCAGCGGCACCCTTTTTGTTTTGCTTGACATCGAAAAAGAAGAAGAGGCAAGATAAAAAAACGTCCTCGAAGAGGGCGAACATCCATAACCGCTGGTGGAGGGAGCGAAGCGAACGGAACCTGCGGATTTTCACAGCTAAGCCGTCAAGACGTCCTCGAAGAGGGCGAACACAAGCGAGCTGTAAATATACCCCCATATGTTCGCCCTCTTCGAGGACGATTTTACCATCATTCATGGGACCGCAGGCTTCGCTGCCTTCGGCAGCTCAACCAGCGGTTATGGATATTCGCCGCCTTCGGCGACGCTTGCTTGAGATAAATGTACATAACAAACATGCAAAGGTTTTGTTGTGTTTTTCGCCGCCTTCTTGCTCTGGTAAGCGACAAAGTAGAGCGTCGGCGACGCTTTCTTGAGATAGATGAACATTATAAACATGCAAAGATTTTGTTGTGCATTTGCGAAAGTTCAACAAAGAAAGAAAAGAAAGAAAGAGAAAGAAAGAAAGAAAGAAAGAAAAGAAAAATAAACAAAATTAATAATGAAAGGGAAAGAGGAGAAAGAGCGAAAAGAATAAAAAAAAATAATAAAAAACTTGTTTTAATAATAATAATTGCTTACTTTTGCACCCGAATTAAAAATAAGAGTTAAAAGAAACATCAAAAAGGCTCTTGAAAAAGGGTCTTGAAAAGGAAACAAGAAACCTAAATCAAAATTTATAGGCTAAAATAAGCAACCACAACGGTGAAGACATTTATTGCTTCATGACCGCAATTTGTTGTAAAACAGCATCATAAAGATGCCACATATCACCATTTTGACGCCCCGACGAAAATAAAACCACCCCGATGTAAACAAAACCGCCCCGATGTAAACAAAACCACCCCGACGAAAATAAAAACCACCCCGACCAAAACACCCAGAGCCCCAAAACGCCCCATTAACCCCACGACGAATCCCATAAAAAAGGAATCTGAGAAGAAAAGAGAAAAAAAGTAATTGCAAACAAGCATACTATTAATTAAATAATCACACCTTTTAATAGCGTATGATAAACATCAATGACAAAAAGAGGAACGCCTTGAACGGCAAAGTACTCACAGCAGCTGTTGCCTGCGCTTTGTTCATGAGCAGTGGACAAGCTACGGCAGCAAGTGTTTCAATGCCGAACGCTATGACAGCAGAAGTTATGTCTGAGACATACAGCACGCTGCCACAGCAGGCCGACAAAGTGGTCATCACCGTGGTTGACGCAAACGGCGAGCCTATCACAGGCGCCAGCGTTGTAGAGCCCGGCACGACAAACGGCGGCATCACCGACATCGACGGTAAGGTAAGCATCAAAGCCGTGGCAGGCAAGACCTACCGCGTGTCTTATGTGGGCTACAAGACCGTTGACGTGAAGGTTAACGGCAAGAACCAGCGCATCGTCCTCACAGAAGACATGGGCGACCTCGACGAGGTGGTTGTAGTGGGTTACGGTGCCCAGAAAAAGGTAGACCTTACTGGTGCTGTAGCAAACGTGAACGTTAAGGAGGCCATCGCAAGCCGTCCTATCACCGACGTGGCAAAGGCGCTGCAGGGCATCACCCCGGGTCTTACCATCACCAACAACCTCGGTGGTGTAGGCACAGAGTCGACCATCAAACTGCGTGGTTCAGTAGGTTCATTGAACGCTGAAGGAGGTACCGCTCCTCTTATCTTGGTTGATAATGTAGAGGTGCCCAGCCTTAACCTCGTCAACCCCGACGACATCGAGACCATCTCTGTGTTGAAGGACGCCGCTTCGGCTTCTATCTACGGTACCCGTGCTGCATGGGGTGTTATCCTGATCACCACAAAGCAGGGTAAGAAGAACGAGAAACCCCGCGTGACCTATTCAAACAACTTTGCTTGGGGCACACCCACCAAGATGCCTAAGCTGGCTTCGGCTGTAGACAATGCCGAGTACATATACAAGCTGGCTCAGAGCAAGGGTCTCTCAGCTTGTACAAATATCGGCTTCACCATCGACGAGTATGCCGTTGGCAAGATCAAGGAGTGGGAGCAGAAGTATGGCAACATGTCGCAGAGCGAGCTCGGCGAGATGCAGGAAGGCCGCGACTTCGAGATCAAGAACGGAAAGACCTACTTCTTCCGTTCGTTCGACCCCATTAACGAGTTTACTCGTAAATGGACTCCGCAGCAGAACCACAACCTCTCTGTAACAGGTGGTAGCGAGAAGACAACATATAACATTTCATTGGGCTATCTGCGCCAGAACGGTGTGATGAATTTTAAGGCCGACAAGTATGACCGTTACAACTTCAACAGCAACATCACCACCGCCATTCGCGACTGGTGGAAGGTTCGCGCCAACGTGTTGTTCACACGCTCGGTTAACGACCAGCCTTACAAGTACACCTCTGGCCAGTATGACGCATGGTTCTACCTGATGCGTTGGCCGCGCTGGTATCCGTACGCACAGTATCAGGGCAAGGACTTCCGTTCTGCCGTTACCGACATCAAGCAGGCTAACCGCGAGAGCGTTACATCCAACTACATCCGCGTGAACCTTGGCACCGAGCTGAACCCTCTGAAGAACCTCAGCATCAACTTCGACTATACCTTCGCCTTGCTCAACGACGCCCAGAAGCGTAACGGCGGCACCGTGATGGCATATAACATGTTTGCAGGCGCTCCCTTCGACAACTACACCAACATCTACGGTGGCGTTGACAACCGCGTGGTACAGACCAGCAAGTACACCATGACAAACGTGTGGAAGGCATACGCTACCTACAACTTCGACATCAAGAAGAATCACCAGTTTAAGGTGATGGCTGGTTTTGATGCTGAGACACGCGAGCGCCTGGGCCACTACTCAGAGCGTCGTGGCCTCATCAGCCAGGATCTGCCCGAGATTGCACTGGCTACAGGCGACCAGTATTCTTTCAACAAGAACTACGCTTATCATAACGACTTCGCTTCGGCAGGTTTCTTCGGACGTATCAACTACGACTTCATGCAGAAGTATCTGTTCGAGTTCAACGCCCGTTACGACGGTTCTTCTAAGTTCCCCTCAGGAAAGAAGTTTGCCTTCTTCCCCTCATTCTCAGCAGGATGGCGTGCCAGCGAGGAGAAATTCATGGATTGGGCTAAGCCCGCTCTGTCAAACTTGAAGCTCCGCGGATCATGGGGTACCATCGGTAACCAGGACGTTGCTGCCAACTCGTTCATCTCTACCATGAAATCTACAAACTCTGGTTGGGTAATGGGTGGAAAGAACCAGTTGAGCCTTGAGGCTCCTACAGTAATTTCTGACGGCCTGACATGGGAGCGCGTTTCTACCCTCGACCTCGGTGTCGACATGCGCTTCTTCAAGAACGAGCTGGGTGTGACCTTCGACTACTATCATCGTGTAACTTCTGACATGCACACCGCCGGCGAGGCTCTGCCTTCAACCTTCGGTGCCGCTACTCCGAAGATCAACTTCGGTGAGCTGACCGCCAACGGTTGGGAGCTTGCTGTCGACTATAACCACCGCTTCTCTAACGGCCTCGGCATCAGCGCACGCGCATCAGTGTCGCACGTTGTGGAGCGCATCACAAAGTGGAACAAGACTGACCGCAACATCAACGGCAACTACGAGGGCAAGCGCCTCGGCGAGATCTGGGGTTACGAGTCGGACCGCCTGTTCCAGGTTGACGACTTCAACGTGACAACCGATGCCAACGGCAAGAAGGTTTACACGCTGAAGGATGGCATCCCCTCACAGTCTCTCTATGAGGCTGGCCAGTTTAAGTTCCAGCCGGGTGACATGAAATATAAGGATCTCGACGGCGACAAGAAGATCACTTACGGAAAGAACACCGTTGAGGACCACGGCGACCAGAAGGTTATCGGTAACTACCTGCCTAACTATGAATATAGCTTCACACTGGGCGCTAACTGGAAGGGTATCGATTTCAGCGCCTACTTCCAGGGCGTAGGCAAGCGCGACTTCTGGGCATACGGTAATGTGGCTATTCCCTGCGGCGGATCAGGTTGGGGTGACGCTATGTTCGCCCACCAGATGGACTACTGGACAGAGAGCAACACCGATGCCTTCTATCCACGTCCTTTCGACAACACATGGACAAGCTCTGGCAAGAGCTTCCTGAAACAGACACGCTACCTCAGCAACATGGCTTACCTGCGTTGTAAGAACATCACCGTGGGCTACACGCTGCCTAAGGCATGGGTGAGCAAGGCTTCTCTGGAGAGCGTTCGCGTCTACTTCAGTGGTGAGAACCTCTTCGAGTTTGACAACATGCACCTGCCTGTTGACCCCGAGAGCACCAGCTACAAAGTGGGAGTAACTGGCGAAACATGGTCGTTCGGCCGTAGCTATCCTTTCTCTCGTACCATCTCGTTCGGTATGCAGGTTACGTTCTAAGACGTGAGACCGCATAAAGAGAAATAATAAAACGTGGTATTAACTTCTGAACTTGCAAAAGTTCAGTTACCAAAAGAACAAACATTTATGAAAATAAATTTAAATATTCTGAGCGCGGGCCTTCTGCTGGCCACTGCTGTGTCTTTCAGCTCTTGTGACGACTTCCTCACACGCGACCCCCAGGACACCGTCACTGACATTCCGTCGTTCTGGAACAACGAGGAGAACCTCCGTACATCGTTCCTCGACTATTATACTTACTTCTTCCCCGGCTACCGTTCGTCATGGAGCCGTGCCGACAACTTTGCAGAGACAAACGTTGCCGACTGGACCGACGACAACGCACAGGAAGAGGCTACCCTGTTCACCAAGGTGGCTCCCACAACCGATGCTGACAACTGGAATTTCGAGAAGATCCGCAACATGAACCTGCTCCTCAGTCGCATTCAGAGCTCTTCACTGGGCGAGGAGGCAAAGAACCACTGGTCGGGCGTTGCCCGCCTGTTCCGCGCCATGGAGTATGCAAAGCTTGTGCAGAAGTTTGGCGACGTGCCTTACTATGACGCTGTCGTAGGCAGCACAGACAACGAGCAGCTCTACCGTGCACGCGATCCGCGCACAACGGTTATGGACAAGGTGAACGAGGACCTGGCTTTCGCTTGCACCAACATTCGTGTTAACGACGGCACAAAGGGTCTCACTGTAAACCGCGCCGTGGCTCAGGGCTTCGCGTCACGCATCATGCTCTTCGAGGGAACATGGCAGAAGTATAACGCCAACAACACAGCCAAGGCTGCCGAATATCTGAAGGCTGCCAAGGACTATGCTGCTGCGCTGATGCAGACAAACGCCTACTCTATCGCTCCCAGCTACAAGAGCCTCACCACATCTGAGGATTTGGCCGGTAACCCCGAGATCATAATGTACCGCTCTTACGTTGAGAACGTGGTTATGCACTCGCTCATGAGCTTCCAGAACACTGAGATGGAGAAGAGCAGCCCCTCACGTTCGTTCGTCGACGCCTTCCTGACCAAGAACGGTCTGCCCATACATCAGGCTGGCAACACCGACTATAAGGGTAAGGAATATGCTAAGGAGATCCAGAACCGTGACCCACGTCTCGCCGACAACATTGACGAGGAGAGTGGTCTTCGCCTGAACGGTGTAGCTGCTGTTTACGCTGCTTCTGGCTACTACGCCAACCGCTATGTGAACAAGGATCTTATCAACAAGCCTGGCGGCATGAGCTCTACCAACACCACCGACGCTCCTGTTATGAAGCTGAACGAGGTGATGCTCAACTACATCGAGGCTGCTGCCGAGTTGGCAGATCTCGGACAGTACACTCTTACACAGGCCGACTTCGACAAGACCATCAACGCCATCCGCGACCGTCAGAGCACAAAGATGCCTCACGTCACACTGGCTGGCAACGCTCTGAAGGTTAACGGTGTCGAGATCAACGACCCCGACCGCGATGCTACGGTTAAGCCCATACTGTGGGAGATTCGTCGCGAGCGCCGCGTAGAGTTGGCTTACGAGGGTGTGCGTTTCAACGACCTCCGTCGTTGGGGCAAGCTCGAATATGCTGACATGGTGAAGAACAAGAAGCTCAACATGGGTGCTTGGATCAACAAGGCCGACTATCCCGAAAATGCTGAAGCTTTGGCTAAGATCACTCTCTGCGACGAGAACGGCAACATCGTTACCGGCAACGAGGGCTACATCATGCCTATCACCGAGGTGGCCAAGATGCGTGTAATGGCCGACAAGGATTATCTCTATCCTGTCCCTGTTGACCAGATCACCATGTACGAGACCCACGGATTCAAACTCACCCAGAACCCTGGTTGGTAAACATGAAAATAAGACCCTGACGGTTTTTAAAGCCTGACGGTTGAAAAGACCCAAAGGTTGAAAAGACCTAACGGTTGAACAAAAAAGCGGGAACCTCCTCAGAAAGGTTTCCGCTTTTTTTTGGCTTTATACTTTTTTGTGATTATTTTTGCAGCATAAAAACTTAAAGAAAGAATCATAACATGAAGAAACGAGCAATAGTGATGGGAGCCACATCGGGCATTGGGCAGGAGGTGGCACGGCTGTTGGCTGCCAACGGTTACGAGGTGGGCATTGCAGGACGACGCGAGGAACGACTGGTGCAGATGACACAGGCCACGCCAGGCATCGTGGCGCACAGACAGATAGATGTGACCAAGGAAGACGCACCGACGGAGCTGCACAAGCTCATAGAGGAGCTGGGCGGCATGGATCTCTACTTCCACAGCTCTGGCATAGGATGGGAGAATGTGGCGCTCGATGCCGACAAAGAACTGAAGACGGTGGAGACCAACGGCATGGGCTTTGTGCGCATGGTGTCGGCGGCTTATAACTGGTTTACAGAGCAGAGAACAGACGAAGCAAAGCTAAGAGCAGAAGAGGCTGAGCAGAGAGCAGAAGAGGCTGAGCAGAGAGCAGAGAGGGCTGAGCAGAGAGGTGAAGAGGCTGAGCAGAGAGCAAGCGGCAATGAGCGTAAAGCCCGCATAGCCTGCATAACCTCCATCGCCCGCACCCGCGGCTTGGGTGCTGCCCCAGCCTACTCTGCCACGAAGCGCATGCAAGCCCACTACCTGGAGTGTCTTTCGCAGCAGGCCCGCATGCGCCATCTTAACATCGGCATCACCGACATACGCCCCGGCTTTGTTGCCACCGACCTCATTGCGGGCAGCCACTTCCCTCTACAGCTTAAAGCCGAAGATGTGGCACGCACCATTGTACGCGCCATAGAGCGCGGCAGCGAGGTGGTGACCATCGACTGGCGTTACCGTCTGCTTGTCGCCGTCTGGCAACTGATCCCCCGCTGGCTCTGGGTGAGGCTTACGGCCATAAAATAGGCTTGCTGTCATTGCCCGCTGCCATCTTAACAGAAACCTGCGCTTGCTATCGCAACATAAGCATGAGCTTGCTATTGCAACATGAGCCTGCGCTGCTGGCGTAAAGCCTTAAGCCGCTGCTGGCGTCGCACGCCCCGAAGCACCCTTAGACCAACGCTGGGCCATGACGGGATGTGCTTTATCTGGTGACGCACCATCGGGATGTCCCACAGGAGCATGAGAACAGCAAAGAAGAGGGCGGCGATGAGGGTCCATCCAAACATGATCTTGACGCTCTGGGCAAGGAACCCTTCAACCATGCCGTCCATCATCTGGGCGAAGGGGAACCCGTGAGAGGCGGCGGCGCGGGCAGAGATGCGCACGCTGTCGATGTAGCCCGAGCAACGGGCAAAGCCATCGGCCATGTAATATTTCATACCGAAAGCATGGAAGGCGGCACCTGTCAGTCCGCCAACGAACATGTGGAGCACGTTGAACACGGAAAGGGCCTGGAAGAAATGCTCAAACGACATGATGGCATGCAGACACCACATGAACGAGATGCACAGCACAGCATAGCTGAAACCGCGCCAAAGGATAGGCACGCGCAGCTGGACGATGCTTATGTTGGAGTCGACAAGGAAATAGAACCCGCCAGCATAGAGGGCGAAGGCAAACATGGCGACAGCAATGAGCTTGTAGACGTTCCAACGCATCAGTTTGAGCCAGCCCAAAGAGAAGAGGCAGCCCGCCCAGATGCCAGGCAGAGACCACTGGTTAAGAGCCTCGTAGGTGTGGTCGGCATAATGCATGACCTCTTCATAATAGATCATCTCCAGCACATGCTCACACGAGAACAGCGCCTCCACCACACCGATGAGCAAGATTATGGGCACCACGTTGTGGTAACGCCACATGGCAGGCTCAAAGTAAGCCTTCGGACGGTACGCCATGCGTTGCAGACACACGGCAAGGGTTATGAGCATGGTGCCCGTGACAAGACGAAACTGAGAGGAGTGCCACCAGTCGAGCCAGTCGCCATAGTTGAGAAGCCACGCCACCTGAAGCCAGAACGCGCACCACAGCAAGGCGCCGAAGCCATCGATGCCCCGCAAGGGGACAATCTGCGGCATGGCATGGAACGGTCGCGTGAGCAGCGCTTGCACGAGGAGCACGAGGAGCATGAGCGCTATCACGAACCAGTGCATGTAGGTCCAGTGCATGTCGTAGGCGAACCATGCAGCAAGATAACCTGTGAACTCTATTGACGTGAGGAGCACGATGTGGAGCAAGGGGAAGAAGACGCCAAAGTCGCGCTTCGGCGTCATCCACAGCTGTATGTTAGACATACACTCGAAGGTGCCCTGAATTTTCGCCATGCCACACACCACGCACAAAGCCCACAGCACCGGGAGCGGCAGACGGAAGGTTGCCAGCAGGTTGCACACCACGATGACGGCAGCCGACGACATGAGCAGCAGCTTGTTGGAGAAGCGAAACTTCATGCGGAAGAGCACAGGAAAATAGAGTGCCATGCCTATGAGCGTGCTGTAAAGGCACATCTGCACGTCCTCACGCATGATGCCCCACTCGCCCACGATGTTGTTCATCGCGCCGAGATACATGCCGTTGGCAAACTGGAAGCAGAAGGCCAGCACAACATATATCCACGGGCGGATGGACTTAGGTACCCAGTCGTGATACATCGGCATGGCGAAGACCATGGGAGGCCCGCCATGTTGCGGCTTCTGATTTTCTTTATTATCCATCTCTACAACGTTACGTTTCAACCTTATTTTTCTTCAACCACACATTCAACATTCATTCCGGCACGCAGCGCCTGAAGCTTCTTGCGGTCGGTGCCGAGCGAGATGCGCACGGGTATGCGCTGCTCCACCTTCACGAAATTGCCTGTGGCGTTGTCTTGAGGAACAAGCGAGAAGGCAGAGCCTGTGGCATCGCTGATGCGCTCCACCGTGCCTTCATACTCGACGCCAGGCACAGCGTCGGCAACAACCTTTACCTTGGCGCCCACCTTGATGCCGGGGAGCTGCGTCTCACGATAGTTGGCTATGACCCACAGCTCAGAGTTGTCGACGATGTCGACCATGGCCTGACCGGGCTGCACGAGCTGTCCCTCATGAATGTTCTTCTTGCCCACCACGCCGTCGGCGGTGGCGATGATGGCCGTGTAAGAGAGGTTCAGACGCGCGAGCTGCACCTGAGCACGGGCCACCTCTACAGCCGCCTTGTTCTGTGACAGGCGATGGCCCTGCTCGGTCTCGGTGCTGGCAAGGGTGCCACGGCTGCGCACCGCCTGCTCATAACGGGCCTTGGCAGCAAGCCATGCTGTGCGCATGTGGTCATACTGCTGGCGCGTGACGGCATCTTCCTTGAGCAACTGGGCATAACGCTGCTCCTCACGGCGGGCCTCTTCAAGACGCACACGGGCCTCATCTATGCCAGCATCGCTGACGCTGATGTTGTGGCGTGTGGTGGCCATGCCCGTGGTTGTGGCGTCGCCACCTGCCAACTCGCGCTGAAGGTTGGCCTCTGCCTGTGCGAGGGCGAGACGAAACTCGCTGTCCTCAATGATGACGAGGGTGTCGCCACGGTGAACAGGCTGATACTCGTTGAAGCGGATCTCCTTGATGAAGCCGCCCACACGGGCGTTGACAGGGGTGATGTGCTGCTGAACGGTGGCGTTGTCGGTGTATTCGCCGTCGCCGAAGTGGACGAAATGGTTAACCACAAGCCATGCTCCTATGAGAAGGATGACCAACACACAAACATTATAAATGGTTCTCAAAAGTTTTTTCTGTTTCATGTTTTCTTGTTTTCTTGCTGTTTTGTTTTGACAGTTTTTGGGGCGCACGCTACTTGTTTGCAACGAAGCAAAGGTTATAATAAGCATAGACGAGACTGATGCGGGCGTTGGCAAGCTGAAGCTCGGCATCGAGGCGCATGTTGGCGGCATCGGTGAGGTCGGTGACGATAGCAAGGCCGTTCTGGTAACGGCGGCTCACCACGTCATAGTTTTCGCGTGCCAGCTGCAAGCTCTTCTCGCGGGTGGTTAGCTGTGTGCGGGCAGTGCCGAAGTCGGTGAAAGCGGCGTGTACACCATCGCTCACGCCCTTGCGGGCTTCCGTCAGACGGTCCTGAGCGTTGACGGCTGCGAGACGTGCCTTGTGCACCTTGCTCTTGTTCTTCCAAAGGGCAGAGAAATTGTAGCTCACGCCCACGCCCACAAACCAGTAGTTGAGGTTCTTGTCGATGGGCGGCACCTCGATGGTGATGGGGCCGTCGAGATGGTTCTCGGCGATGATGGCAAGCTTGGGCAGACGTTCTGAGCGCTCCAGCTTCTCCTGTGTGCGGCTCATGTCGATGCCCAAAGCCGACTGCTGCAAGCCTATATGCTCCTGTGATGCGAGCTGCTGCCACTCGGCTTCTGCTCCAACGCTTATCGCCTTGTCGTCGAACGCCTCTTCAGGCAACACGCTCACAGCCGATGCCAAGGCAGCGGTGTCGCCGTCAGCCACGCCAAGGGCTGTGGCAAGCTGCTTGCGCACGATGCTCTGGCGGTCGATGACAGCCGTAAGGCCGAGGCTGATCTGCTGCAACTGAAGCTCATAGCGGGTGATGTCGCTATGAAGGGCCACGCCCTTGCTGTAACGCTGCTTCATGAGAGCGATCTGCTCCTCTGCCAATGTGCGGTTGCGCTCATAGACCTTCTGCTGGTTGAGGAGACTGTGAAACTGCAAGTAGAGGCCTGTGAGAAGAAACTGCACGCGCTGTCGCTCGTTGTCGGCAGACAGACGCTGCATCTGCTCGTTCTGCTGAGCCATGGCAACGCCGGCAGTCAGGGCACCGCCTGAATAGACAACCTGCTGCGCTTTGAACAGAAAATTATTACCGAAATGGGGCATTGGTGCCTTGGTGCTCTCACCGAAATGGCGGTTCCACAGCCATGCATCGCCGAGATAAGACACCGACAGCTGTGCGCTCACATCGGGCAACTTTGCCTTCTGTGCCGCATCGACGCCAGCATGGGCAACATCAATGGCTGAACGCATGGTCTGAAGTGTGGCGTTGCGTTCTTCTGCCACACTAAACAAACGGTCAAGACCACCTTGCAACGCGGCGGTCTGTGCCTGCGAAACGGCAGGCACAAGCAGCATTGCCACACCAAAGCAGAGTGTGGCAACACGCTTATTTTTATTGCTCATAAAAAAAAGTGTGAATTTATAAAAAATGAATTTATTGTTTTCGTTCTTGGACTAACCAACAACAGGATGGGCTAACCACGCATCATTGTGGCTAACCATTATCGGTCTAAACCTAAAGGTACGGACACAGCTAAATTTGCGCACAAACTCCCCAACTGTGGAATTTATGCACCTTGTTAAACATCCCTCGAAAAGCGTTGTTTACCGCTGTCAATGTCATAAAAAAACTTTCTGAAGCAGCGCGACTTCATTGTCAGCCACAGCAACCGCTGCGACCTTACTTGCTTGAAAGCGAGTGCAAAGTTACAAACTTTTCCGCAAACAACCACAATCCTTGCACAAGTTTTTTTATTTTACAAAAAAAGGCATTGATCTCGCTTATAACACGAAATCAATGCCTTATATGGTTCCTCTGACCAGCGAAAATCAATGTTCGCCGGTGAGGGAAGTATTAGTCAAGCCACTTTACATAGCAGAAGTCCTGACGATGAGGCAGGTTCTCGTTCTTCGGGAACATGCGCACGCAGCTCTTGAATGAGCCAGCAACGTCGGGCTCGAAGGTAGCCTCGAAGGTGTACTGGTTACCCTCCTGAGCAACAACCTTGAACGGACGCACGTTGAAGATGCGGTCGTTGCCGTTCTCGTCCTTGGTGATAGACACCAGCTCGAGACCTACAGCGTCGTTAAGGCCAGCCTCGTCGATGACATAACGCATAGTGTACTTCTTGCCTGTCTCGGCGCCATAGAGCACAGAGTCGTCCTTAGACACTACATGGATGGCATCCCAACGCTCTGCCACAGCTTCCTTCCACTGAGCGATGTCCTTAGCCAGACGGTTGTCGTTGGCCTGGAGCTTGTGGTAACGGGCAGCCTCCTTGGTGTAGAACTTGTCATAGTAGTCGTCGAGCTGACGCTTCATGGTGTAGTGAGGAGCGATAGTGGCGATAGAGTTCTTGATGGTCTTCACCCAGCCTTCGCTGTAACCCTTCTTGTTGCGGTCATAGTAGAGAGGAATGATGTCGTTCTCAAGCAGCGAGTAGATGGTAGCAGCGTCGAGCTGATCCTGATAGCCCTGGTTCTGGTAGGTGCGCTTCTCGGGAAGAGCCCAGCCGGCACCCTCACGATAACCCTCAACCCACCATCCGTCGAGCACGGAGAGGTTTACGACACCGTTCATCTCGGCCTTCTCGCCAGATGTACCTGAAGCCTCGAGAGGACGTGTAGGTGTGTTCATCCAGATGTCGACACCAGAAACGAGGCGGCGGGCGAGCTGCATGTCATAGTCCTCAAGGAAGATGATCTTGCCGAGGAACTCAGGACGCTGGCTGATCTCGAAGATCTTCTTGATCAGACCCTGGCCTGCGCCGTCGGCGGGGTGAGCCTTACCAGAGAAGAGGAACTGAACGGGACGCTCAGGGTTGTTCACGATCTTGGCCAGACGGTCAAGGTCGGTGAAGAGCAGGTGAGCACGCTTGTAGGTGGCGAAACGACGGCAGAAGCCGATCATCAGCGCGTTGGGGTTGATGCGCTCGAGCAGAGACACCACGCGTGAGGGATCGCCCTGGTTCTTGAGCCATGTCTGGGTGAACTTCTCGCGGATGTAGCTTGTGAGCTTCTTCTTGAGCGTCATGCGGGTCTCCCAGATCTCCTCGTCGGGCACATTGTAGATGGCATGCCAGATGCTCTCGTTGCTCTGGTCGCTCATGAAGGTCTCGTCGAAATATTTAGCATAGAGCTTGCGCCACTCGGTAGCTGTCCATGTGGGGAAGTGAACACCGTTGGTAACGTAGCCAACGTGGTTCTCCTCAGGATAGTAGCCCTTCCAGATGGGTGAGAACATCTGCTGGCTTACCCAGCCGTGGAGCTTGCTCACGCCGTTAACCTCCTGGCAGGTGTTGCAAGCGAAGGTTGACATGCAGAAGCGCTCGCTGTGGTCATCGGGGTTCTGACGGCCCATGCCGATGAACTCGTCCCAAGAGATGCCGAGCTGCTGAGGATAGCCACCCATGTACTTGCCGAAGAGAGCCTCGTCGAAGTAGTCGTGACCGGCGGGAACGGGAGTGTGGACGGTGTAAAGAGAAGAGGCGCGTACCAGCTCCATGGCCTGGTTGAAGGTGAGGCCGCTCTTAACGTAGTCGCACAGACGCTCAAGGTTGCAGAGGGCAGCGTGACCCTCGTTGCAATGGTAGATGTCTTTCTTGATGCCCAGCTTCTTGAGCATGAGCATGCCGCCGATACCGAGCAGGATCTCCTGCTTCAGACGGTTCTCCCAGTCGCCACCATAGAGAGAGTGGGTGATGGGGCGGTCAAACTCAGAGTTCATCTCGTTGTCGGTGTCGAGCAGGTAGAGCTTCACACGGCCAACGTTAACCTGCCAAACGTAAGCATGAACCTGATAGTTCATGTAGGGCACGTCCACAACAACGGGGTTGCCGTTCTTGTCGAGCACGCGCTCGATGGGCAGCGAGTTGAAGTTTTGTGCGTCATAGTTGGCAATCTGCTGTCCGTCCATACTGAGCGACTGCTTGAAGTAGCCGTAGCGATAGAGGAAGCCGATGGCACACATGTCGACGTTGCTGTCAGAAGCCTCCTTTACATAGTCGCCGGCGAGCATGCCGAGACCGCCAGAATAGATCTTCAGCACCTGGTTGATTCCATACTCCATGCAGAAGTAGGCAACAGAAGCACGCTTCTTGTTGGGCTTAACGTCCATGTAGGCGCGGAACATCTTGTAAACGTCCTTAACGCGCTTCATGATGGTCTTGTCCTTAACGATAGCTTCCTTGCGCTCGTAGCTCAGACGCTCAAGGAGCAACACGGGGTTGCGTCCTACCTCTTCGTAGAGTTTTGCGTCAAGACTCTCCCACATGTCGCGGGCTTCATAGTTCCATGCCCACCACATGTTGTGAGCAATCTCGTCAAGACACTTCAGCTGTTCGGGAAGTGTCGACTTGATACTAACCTCCTTCCACTGAGGAGCGTTAGAATAATCGGCTTTAATTTTCATATTTGGAATTTTGGATATTATACTTTGTGAATAGTTAAAAACTTTAGAAGTTGTTATCTCATCACATGTTCTTTTTTCTCTCTATGGCTTTGCGCAAAGCGATGTCGTAAGCCTCATAATAATATTTTATGAAATGGCTCCACAACGCCTTCTTCGATATGGCCTCGGCAGCCTTGCGTGAGGCGGCTGTCTGTTTGGCATCGAAGGAAGAATAGCGCACGATGGTGTTGCTGATGTCATCAGCCACCTCATTATAATTGGTGTCGGTGCGGTGGATGACCTGAACGCCCTCCTCCACCGTTCCGTCGTGACCAAGCACGGTGTTGGCCCACAGGCCGAAGCCTGCAAGGTCTGTGGTGATGCACGGCACCTTGAAGGCAACAGCCTCAAGCGGTGTGTAACCCCACGGTTCATAATAAGAAGGATAGACGCAGAGGTCGTTGCCGAGAATGAGGTCATAATAGCTCTTGTTCAGCACGCCGTCGTCGCCGGTGAGGTAGCAAGGCACAAAGAAGAGCTTCACGCGGTCGTACTTGTCGTTGCGCATGCCGAGCCAGTTCATCATGCCGAGCACACGGTCGCTGCCTTCTTCGTGCAGACGGTGTGTGACCACGGGGTTGGGCAGCGGTGTGTCGAACACCTTGGCCTTGCTCTGCAGACGCTCCACAAGGTCGGTGCGTGCTTCCTTCATCCATGCCGGCACCTCGATGAGGGCGATGACCTTCTTCTTTAGGTCATGGTTGAAGCGCAGACGGTTGATGCTCTCCACGAACACGTCGATGCCCTTGTTGCGCATCTCGTAACGTCCGCTTGTCGACACGATCATGGTGTCGTCATCCTCGAAGGTGTCGCCTGTCAGGGCGTTGGCCATGCGGAAGATCAGCTTGCGTGCTTCCTTGCGCTTCTTGTCAAACTCGCGCTTGGCAGGCACAAACGAGTTGTCGAAACCGTTGGGCAGCACCACGTCTACGGGTTTGTCGAGCAGCTGCGCACACTCGCGGGCTGTGATGTCGCTCACGGTGGTAAAGCAGTCGACATACATGGCTGTCTGCTTCTCTATCGACTGCTTGCTCTGCATGTTAAGCTCCTGCGCCATCTGGTCGCCGTTGTAGCCTGTGAAATATTCGTAGAGCGGCTTGTTGTTGCCTGCGATGCTTCGGCCGATGCTTGTGGCATGGGTTGTGAACATCGTGGCGACCTGCGGCAGACGGTCATTGATGTAGAGGATGCCGAGACCTGTCATCCACTCGTTGCCGTGATAGATGACGTTATCGTCGGTGGACAGATAAAAACGGTAATAGCTCTCTGTTACGCGTGCAGCAGCGTAAGAGAACATTGACGCCTCGTCGTAATCGCCATAGGCGTGGAGGCTGTCGACACCATATTTCTCCCACAAGCGGGCATAGATATCGTTCTTCTTAGAATAAAAGACAGAGAAATCTACCAATATAGCAACGGGACGGCCTGGCACATCCCATCGTCCTGTCTTCACGTTGAGACCCTCTTCGGCGGCCTTCTTCTTCCAGTCGGCAAACAGCGAGGTGTCTTCTATAAAATAAGGACTGCACTTTGAGCCCCAACAATCCGGGCCTATAAAAATGATACGGTCGGGCATTGTTTCCTGAAGAGTCTGTGCGCGTGATGCCAAGACGGTGTATATTCCACCCACCTTATTGCACACTTCCCAGCTCGACTCGAATATGTAATCTGGTCTTAAGCGTTTCATAAGTTTTGTCAAATAACGGCACAAAAATACAATTAAAATAATAAAAACACGATTTTTTTACGATTATTTTCCCAAAAAACAGCGCTTTCTTGACTTAATTCATTACATTTGCGAACAAAAACCGTTCATTATGAAAAAAGCATTGTTAATCATGGCGTTGCTGATTTCGTGTATCGCCGCCATGGCCCAAAAAGAGGCAAACGTTTTCACAGGTTACTTATACAACAGCGAATATCAGGTATTCCTGAAAATTAATTTCGTTGAAAAGAACGTCGTGTCGGAAACGCAACCGCTCTTCGGCGAGATGCCGGGCTATTTTGGAGCGAAACGCGACGTGCGCGAATGGTTCATCACCAACGCCAAGGTGGTGAACAAAAAGACGGCAAAGCTGGACATCACCAACGACTATGGCAGCGAAGACCTCACCGCCACGCTCACTTATGACGGCGAGGGAAAATATACCCTCACCCAGACCGGCGGCAGCCGACTGAAGATTGCCGTCAACCGCAAGTGGGTGAAGATACCTATGAAGCTGGAGCTGGTCAAACAATAAGTTATTGAACTCTTGCAAGCTTAAGAGAGCTATAAATTGTTGTTTTTTTGCGCTTCGCGCTTGTTGTTTTTTTAAACATTAATTTTCATTAATGACCCATTAATTATCATTAATACGCGCTTCACGAAGGCCCTATTCCTTATACCCAAAGTTTTGGGTGAGGTTTGCGTTCAGGTCGATACATTTCTGCGGTATCGGGAAAACGGTAGTGAAACCATTCGACTCGTTTGCTACAGGTGTGCGCAGGTCGTAAGCCTGGCAGAAGCGCCCGAAACGGATAAGGTCCTGACGGCGCCAGCCCTCCCACGCCAGTTCAAGCAGACGCTCGGTGAGGATGTTGTCAAGGGTGGCAGGACGCGGAGCCATGCCCACCCTTGCACGAACGGCATTCATGTCGGCATAGCCGTCGCCGCCGTTGCGCACCTCTGCCTCTGCACGCATGAGAAGCACATCAGCATAACGGAAAAGCACAATGTCGTTGTCGGGCATGCGGCCGTCGGAGTATGCCGTGCGGTCGACCTCATATTTCTTCATTCTCGCCCCTGCCGTCTGGATATACTTGCTTGCCGTGAGGTTTTTCTCAACGGCCAACGGCATGTATTCGAGTTGCTCGCCATTGTCGAGCATCACAGGCTTGCCGTCAACCTCCACCTTTCCAGAATAATAGTTGAGCGCAAAGCGGGTGTCGACCTCTGCTGTGCCGTAGCCGTTGGCTCTGACCGCATAGACGGTGGCACAGGGTCCGTTCTCTGACGCGCCGCCATAGGCACCGCCGTGGGCATAATGGCGCGAGCGGAAGAGATAATGAAACTCGTTGCTGAAAAGCGTCTTGTCCATGGGGATGGTAAAGATGTTTTCTACCGATGTCTCGTTGTGCACGGCAAAGCATGAGGCATAATCGTCGGCAAGACGGTAGCCTGAAGAGGTTATCTTGTCGCAATAGGCCTTGCATGTGGCCCATGCGTTGAGCTGCCGGCCATCGACATCGAACATTATGTCTTTGCCCGACGGACGTGTGCCGTCAGTCCAGTTGTCGTCGGCATAGACCTCTGCGTTGAGCGCAATCTTTGCCAGGAGGAACCACGCCACAGGCTGCGTCATGCGCCCATAGTTGTTGCCTTGCAGGTTAGAATGGCCGTCGGGAAGGAGCGGTGCCACCTCTTGCAGCTCCTTAACGACATAACGCATGACGTCGGAACGCTCGCTCTGCTTGAGCGATGCCGTGGTCTGGTTTGTAGACTCAACGACGGGTATGCGTCCGAACATATCCATCGCATAATAATAGAACATTGCCCTCACGGCCCTTACCTCTGCCTCATAAGCTTTCTTCTGGTCGGCGGTAAGAAGCGACGAGTAGGTGTCGATGGTCTCAAGCGAACCCGTTGAGAGCACGATCACCTTGTAAAGATATTTCCACACGTTGTAGAGGTCGGTGTCGGTGGCCGTCCATTTGTGCTCGTACATGTTCTGCCATAAACCGCCGTCATACCAGTTGCCGCCACGGATAGGCGCTATAGCCTCATCGGTGGTCAGCGTGTTATAGTCGTAAACGCCACGGCAGGTGCCCTGAAGGCCCTCACCCTCCTGGTTTGAACCTATATAATTGTAGAGCGATGCCACAGTGTTGACATAGAGGTTTGAGGCCGAGCTGTAAGCCTCGTCTGCCGAAACCTGGTCCTTCGGATGCTCGTCGAGACATGCGGTAAGACACAAAGGCACGGAAAAGGCAAGCGCCAACGACAGCTGTTTGCAATATTTAATAAGGTTATGTTTCATAACAAAAAGTGAAGCTTTAGATGGTTCATATCAAAACTGTATGCTCACCCCGACAGAATAGGTTCTGTAGAGCGGATAATTGCGCTTGTCGTCAATGCCGAGCGTGGAGTTGACAACGCTGCTGTTGATGATTGGGGTCAGTCCGCTATACGACGTTATGGTGGCGAGGTTGTTAACGCTGCACGAGAGACGCAGCGAGCGCACCGTGCGGCTCTTTATCGGGATGTTATAGCCAAGGGTCAGATACTCGAAGTTGAGATAGTCGCCACGCTCCAGCCAATAGTCGGAGATGTTCTGGTCAACGATGTTCTTCTTGGGTGCTGACGCAAGCACGTTATAGTCGGGGAAGCTCGACATGTTAGAGTAAGCCAGTCCGGTGCCGTTGAAGATCTTGTGTCCGAACGCGCCGTTCATCTGCAACGACAGATAAAAGTCTTTGTAACGCAGACTGATGTTGGAGCCGAGCAGCACCTTAGGTGTGGCCTGACCGCAGATGCGGCGGTCGCCACCATCGCCAAAATCGACGGTGCCGTTGCCGTCAAGGTCCTCGATGTCATATTTGTTGGTGCCGTTTTCATCGACATAGAGCCCCTTGCAGTGGGGCAGGTAGAACACGCCGAGCGGCTGTCCGACGATCTGATAGAGCACATGGTTGTTGTCGCCGCCGTTCTGTCCAGCGCCGTCAAGCGAGCCGATGGCTGTGATGTTGGCCGCCGACATGTCCATGCCGTTATAACGTCCGCTCAGCGACAGCAGTTTGTTCTTCTGGTAAGAGACGTTGAGATTGACGTTAAGGTCAACGTCGCGTGTCTGCACAGGAGCCACAGACAGGCCCAGCTCCACACCGCTGTTCTCCATCGAGCCGATGTTGGCAAGCAGCTTGTCAAAGGCGAAGGGCGGCACAGGCACGTCGTAAGAATAGAGCATGTTGGTGGTCTTTGAGTAAAAATACTCGGCGGTGAGCATCAGTCGGTTGTTCCACAGGCCGAGGTCGGCACCGATGTTGAACGTCGACTTTGTCTCCCACTTAAGGTCGGGGTTGTTGTTGCGCACCATGCCGAGCGTCACCGTGGGTGTGTTGTAGGCCATGACCAGCCCCGTTGGGCGCAATGTGTTCTGCGAGGTGTAGGCCGATATGCCGCCGAGGTTGCCCGACTGTCCGTAGCCCATGTGCATCTTTAGCGTCGAGAACAGACGCTGGGTCTTCATGAACGGCTCCTTCATGACATCCCATGTGGCAGAGAGCGAGGGGAAGAAGCCCCATGTGTTGTTGTCGCCAACCATCGACGAGCCGTCACCGCGGGTGGTGGCAGAGAGCGAGTAGCGGTCGAGCAGACTGTATGTTGCCGTTGCCATGACCGAAGCTAAATGGCGGTCTTCATAGGAGCTGCCGGTAGCGCCGAACGACCGTGTGGCTGCCGCGCCGATATTGTTATAGCCGAAAGCGTTGGTCGTTATGCCCTTGGCTTGGGTGCGGAAAGCCGTGAACTCCTGTTGCTGATATTCAGCCCCCACGCTTGCCTTCAACGCATGTATGCCCCAGGTCTTGTCATAGTTGAGGGCGATATTGCCGAGCCACTCCTGCCTCTTTTCCTCACCACGCAACACGTTGCCTTGCGCCCACACCCAGGTGGGACAAAACAGTGACAGCTCTGTTGACGAATAAGAGTAGGAGCCGAAAGCCGTGAGCTTCAGCCCCGGCAACAGGTCATACGACAGGCGAAGGTGCGTGTTGAAGTTCAGGTCTTTCTGGTCGTTTTTCTCTACCAGCACCGCCATCGGCGGGTTTATGCGATAGGCTGTCTGGTTCTTTGTCCAGTTGCCGTTGGCATCGCGTCCGACCTGATATGTAGGGTTCTGACAGGCTGCCGAATAGAACAGCATCTGCGTGTCGTAGATGTCGTTATTGCGGAAGGAGGAGCCGAACACGCCAAACTCGCCCACAAGCCGGTTGTTGAAAGCTTTCTGTGTGGCATCAAGCTTTGCCACAAAATTGTTGTATTTGCGGTCCTTTATTATGGTGTTGTGGTCTATTATTCCGAACGAGGCACGATAGTTTGACTCTGGCGTGCCACCGCTGAAGGCAAGATAATGGTTCTGCACGAGAGCCGTGCGCGTGATGGCCTTGAAGAAATCGGTATCGTGTCCGGCATCGTTGCAATAAACGCCGAGACTTTTGGCGGTAGCCACATAATCTGCCGCACTAAGCATGTCGAGATGCTTGTACATGCTCTCAAAGCCGATGTTGCCTTCGTAGGATATGCGGAAGCCGCCTCCTGTGCCTTTCTTCGTGGTGAGCACGATGACACCCGAGGCTCCGCGCGAGCCATACTGTGATGTCTCCGCTGCGTTCTTCAACACCTCGAAGCTCTCGATGTCGGCGGGATAGATGGTAGAAAGGGTTGCTATGTCGGAGGTCACGCCATCGATGATGACAAGCGGGTCGTTTCCGCCAAGAATTGATGTGGTGCCGCGCACACGCACGCTGTTGAGCATGGCCATGCGGTCGAGACCATTGGTGCCGACGTTCACGCCCGCCGTCTTGCCGTTGATGACGTCGAGGGCGTTGTTGACCATGCCTTTCTGCGAGTCGTTGACATCCGTCTCGGTGTTCTGAGCGGCCACAGCGCACGGCAAGACCGAAGCGAACACCGCCACTGCCAGTCGGGTTGTTTTTATAAAGGCGCGACATCCTTTAAAGAATCGCTTTTGAGGTTTTCGATTTGGATTCATAATAATTATTAGCTTGTCGGTTACAAAATAAACGTTTTCTACGCATTTGCAAAAATATGAAAATATCTTAAACCGACAAAATTTCTTTATCCCAAACCTGCAAAAAATCTTTATACCTCAAATCTGCAAAATTTCTTTTCCCAAATCTGCAAAATTTCTTTATCCCCAACCAACATTATTTGTCAGGCTGAGGAGACGATGACATGTCGCCAAAGAGGTCGTGCTCCTTGCTCACGGTAAGCCGCATGTCGCTGAGCGTTTTGAGCAAGGCCAAGCGATCGGGCGGCATGAGCCCTTGCTTCGCACGTTTTTTGTTGTATTTCCACCAGTTGAGCAACCCGCGGTTATCCACCTTTTTCTTGTCGGGCAGATGTCCATGCTCCGACACATATTCTTTAAGGAGACAGTAATGCTCCATCCATCTCTCTTCGTTTGTCATATTTTTCTTTTTTAAGAGGATGCGACAAAATGGAATTTAAAGGATGTTAAGAGGAATTTCCATTTTGTCACCCACATGATGTTTGCAAACATAAAAGTAGGAAATAATCGGTAACGAGCAAAACGAAAAACAACTTTTTTATATGTAAAGCTCAAAATTAACGAGGTTTCTCTTATGGCACACTATTTGCATAAGAGTCTAAAGACAAAAGAAATCAGATTCAAAGAAAAAGAAAATATAAAAACAAAAAACATAACAGCTATGCAGAAAGGTAATATCGGGGTTACAACCGAGAACATATTCCCCGTCATCAAAAAGTTCCTCTATTCTGACCATGAGATCTTCTTGCGCGAGATGGTGTCTAACGCTGTCGACGCGACACAGAAGATGAAAACGCTGGCAGAGCGCGGCGACTTCAAAGGCGAGCTGGGCGACCTCACCGTGCGCGTGAGCCTCGACGCCGACAAAGGCACGCTGACCATCAGTGACCGCGGCATCGGCATGACAGAGGAGGAGATTGACAAATACATCAACCAGATTGCCTTCTCAGGTGTGAACGACTTCCTCGACAAATATAAGGACAACGCCAACGCTATCATTGGCCACTTCGGTCTTGGCTTCTACTCTTCATTCATGGTGAGCAAGAAGGTGGAGATCGTGACACGCAGCTACAAAGACGGCGCAAAGGCCGTGAAATGGAGCTGCGACGGCAGTCCTGAGTTTGAGATCAGCGATGCCGAGAAAGAGGATCGCGGTTCAGACATCATTCTCTACATCGACGACGACTGCAAGGAGTTTCTTGACAAGATCAAGATTCAGGAGTTGCTGAACAAGTATTGCAAGTTTATGCCTGTGCCCGTGGCCTTCGGCAAGAAGACCGAGTGGAAGGACGGCAAGCAGGTAGACACCGACGAGGACAACATTATAAACAATGTGGAGCCTCTGTGGACAAAGACACCGAGCACACTGAAGGACGAAGACTATAAGTCGTTCTACCGCACGCTCTACCCCATGCAGGACGAGCCGCTGTTCTGGATTCACCTCAACGTCGACTATCCGTTCAAC
>ERZ1026901.423-NODE-423-length-34768-cov-55.573387_pt1 | contig 34768 bp, 20 predicted proteins | sample MGYA00380179_ERZ1026901 | MGnify/ENA primary metagenome ERZ1026901 (study PRJEB33269, sample SAMEA4719815) | human gut metagenome | biome: human-associated habitat; feature: organic feature; material: feces | place: Cameroon | collected 2013-10 ... | reverse complement strand
TACACAGATGTTGGTGCCTCTTAGGGGGTGCACTTGTCTCAAGTGCACCAACCGAACAATAAGTGCACCAACCGAACAATAAGCGCACCAACCGAGTAAGAAGTGCACCAACCGAGTAAGAAGTGCACCAACCGAGCGAACGTGCCTGTCTGCTTTGTTGGTGCAGCTGAGACAGCTGCACCCCCTGCTGGATACCGTTCGCCGCCCGATCGGATACCGTTCGCCGTCCGATCAGATTCCGTTCGCCGCCCAATCGGATTCCGTCCGCCGTCCAATTGGATTCCGTTCGCCGTCCGATCGGATTCCGTCCGCTGTCCGACGACTTAGTGTGAGGAAGTAAACCATGAAGATTGCGCTGCAATACACAGTGGGTTTACGCCGTGCATCCTTTTATGTTCGCAAAATTAAGAAATAAAATCGATTTTTGATGTGAAATAATTTGATTTATCATCAATTTTCAGTATTTTTGCAACTTGAAACGATGTGGCTCTACCTATTAAATAGTATACGCGCGAAGAGACGCCCTAAAAAACTATGCGAAGACCCCCTCCGAGCGCTCAGAGACTACTAACGGAAAGCCCGCCGCAGCGCCCCTATTACGTACGAAGAAACATCAATAATTCTATCAATTAATAATTTAAATTTCAAATCATTTATGTGGTTAATCAATTCATCAATCGGTAGAAAGGTAGTGATGGCCCTCACCGGCGTCGCGCTTGTTCTATTCCTGACATTCCACATGTCAATGAACGTTGCTGCGCTCTTCTCTGGAGACGCCTACAACATGATCTGTGAGTTCCTCGGCGCCAACTGGTATGCCGTAGTAGCAACAATTGGTCTTGCTGCCCTTGCAGTAATCCACATCGTTTATGCCTTCTGGCTTACGATGCAGAACCGTGCCGCTCGTGGCAACTCTCGTTACGAGGTAACAGCAAAGCCTCAGGGCGTAGAGTGGGCATCGCAGAACATGCTCGTTCTGGGTATCATCGTAGTGCTCGGTCTGTTGCTCCACCTCTTCAACTTCTGGTACAACATGATGTTCGCAGAGCTTCTCGGCTTCGAGGGCGTATGTGCACCTGCTGACGGCTTCGGCTGGATTCAGGAGACATTCAAGAACCCTGTTTACGTTGTCCTCTACATCGTATGGCTCGTAGCCCTTTGGTTCCACCTCACACACGGTTTCTGGAGCGCAATGCAGACATTCGGCTGGAACGGCAAGGTATGGTTCAACCGTTGGAAGGTGATCGGCCAGGTTTACTCAACCCTACTCATCCTCGGCTTCCTCGTAGTAGTAATCGCTTTCGCACTTGGTTGCGCACCGAGCCTCTGCTGCGGTAGCTGCTGCTAATAAAAACATCAACATTCTAAAATCATAATTCCTATTATGGCTAAGACAATTAATTCAAGAATCCCTGAAGGCCCAGTGGCCGAGAAGTGGACCAACTATAAAGCTCACCAGCGTCTGGTGAACCCCAAGAACAAACTCAAGCTCGACATTATCGTTGTAGGTACAGGTCTTGCAGGTGCTTCTGCAGCAGCCAGCCTCGGCGAGATGGGTTTCCGCGTTTTAAACTTCTGCATCCAGGACTCACCGCGTCGCGCTCACTCTATCGCCGCTCAGGGCGGTATCAACGCAGCTAAGAACTACCAGAACGACGGCGACTCAGTATACCGTCTGTTCTACGACACAGTGAAGGGCGGCGACTACCGTGCACGCGAGGCTAACGTATATCGTCTGGCAGAGGTGTCAAACGACATCATCGACCAGTGCGTAGCTCAGGGCGTACCATTCGCACGCGAGTACGGCGGCATGCTCGCCAACCGTTCGTTCGGTGGCGCTCAGGTGTCACGTACATTCTACGCTAAGGGTCAGACCGGTCAGCAGCTCCTCCTCGGTGCCTACTCAGCACTCTCTAAGCAGGTGAGCACGGGCCGCGTACAGCTCTACACACGCTACGAGATGGAAGACGTAGTAATCGTTGACGGCCGCGCACGCGGTATCATCGCCAAGAACCTCGTTAGCGGCAAGCTCGAGCGCTTCTCTGCTAACGCCGTAGTAATCGCTACCGGCGGTTATGGCAACGCATACTTCCTCTCTACAAACGCTATGGGTTGCAACTGTACAGCAGCCGTTCAGTGCTACCGTAAGGGCGCTTACTTCGCTAACCCTTGCTACGTACAGATCCACCCGACATGTATCCCCGTACACGGCGACAAGCAGTCGAAGCTCACACTTATGTCAGAGTCGCTGCGTAACGACGGCCGCATCTGGGTGCCGAAGAAGCTCGAAGACGCAAAGGCTCTCCAGGCAGGCACAAAGAAGGGATCGGACATTCCGGAGGAAGACCGCGACTACTACTTGGAGCGTCGCTATCCGGCATTCGGCAACCTCGTTCCGCGTGACGTTGCTTCGCGCGCAGCCAAGGAGCGTTGCGACAAGGGCTTCGGCGTGAACAACACCGGCCTCGCCGTATTCCTCGACTTCTCTGAGTCAATCAACCGCCTCGGCATCGACGTAATCCGCCAGCGCTACGGCAACCTCTTCGACATGTACGAGGAGATCACCGACGTCAACCCGGGCGAGCTTGCAAACGAAATCAACGGCGTGAAGTACTACAACCCGATGATGATCTATCCGGCTATCCACTACACAATGGGCGGCATCTGGGTAGACTACGAGCTCCAGACCTCTATCACCGGTCTGTTCGCAATCGGCGAGTGCAACTTCTCTGACCACGGCGCTAACCGCCTCGGCGCATCAGCCCTCATGCAGGGTCTCGCAGACGGCTACTTCGTACTGCCGTACACCATCCAGAACTACCTCGCCGACCAGGCTATCTGGCCGCACCTCTCTGTAGACCTCCCCGAGTTCGCAGAGGCAGAAAAGGGCGTTCAGGCAGAAATCGACCGCCTCATGGGCATCCAGGGCAAGCGCTCTGTAGACTCTATCCACAAGGAGCTTGGCCACATCCTCTGGGAGCACGTAGGTATGGGTCGTACAAAGGAGGGTCTTGAGGAAGGCATCAAGCTCATCAAGAAGCTCCGCAACGAGTTCAACACCAACCTCTTCATCCCAGGCAAGAAGGAAGGTCTGAACGTAGAGCTCGACAAGGCTATCCACCTCCGCGACTTCATCCTCATGGGTGAGCTTATCGCACACGACGCCCTCTCACGTGAGGAGTCTTGCGGTGGTCACTTCCGCGAGGAGCACCAGACTCCAGAGGGCGAGGCACAGCGCGACGACGAGAACTTCTTCTATGTAGGTTGCTGGGAGTATAAGAACGACGACGAGACAGCTCCTGAGCTCATCAAGGAGCCGCTCGAGTACGAGGCAATCAAGGTACAGACACGTAACTATAAGAACTAATAAAGATTATGGCAAACATATCATTCACACTGAAATATTGGCGTCAGAACGGTCCTCAGGACAAGGGCCACTTCGACACACGTGAGATGAAGGATATCCCTACGGATACCTCATTCCTTGAGATGCTCGACATCCTTAACGAGCAGCTCATAGAGGAAGGCCACGAGCCTTTCGTATTCGACCACGACTGCCGCGAGGGCATCTGCGGTATGTGCTCACTCTACATCAACGGTCACCCACACGGACCGAACCAGGGCGCTACCACATGCCAGCTCTACATGCGTAAGTTCAACGACGGCGACGTAATCACCGTTGAGCCGTGGCGCTCAGCAGCGTTCCCCGTAATCAAGGACTGCATGGTAGACCGCACAGCGTTCGACAAGATCATGCAGGCAGGCGGTTATGTAAGCGTTCGCACCGGCCAGCCGCAGGACGCTAACGCCATCCTCATCCCGAAGGAAGACGCTGACGAGGCTATGGACTGCGCTACATGTATCGGCTGTGGCTGCTGCGTAGCTGCATGTAAGAACGGCTCGGCAATGCTCTTCGTAAGCTCTAAGGTGAGCCAGCTCGCTCTCCTGCCGCAGGGCCGCCCGGAGGCTGCTAAGCGCGCAAAGGCAATGATCGCCAAGATGGAGGAGCTCGGCTTCGGCAACTGCACCAACACTCGCGCTTGCGAGGCTGAGTGCCCGAAGAACGAGTCTATCGCCAACATCGCTCGCCTCAACCGCGAGTTCATCAAGGCAAAGCTCGCTGACTAATACTATAACTCGGTGATTAATACTATAAGCGGTGCGGGGTGCTATGCAGCCCGCACCGCTTTCTTTTTATGAACAACGAATTTATGATGTTGTTTTAACAACGGATTAAACGGATTAATCGGATTTTGGGTGCGTATAATGAAAACGGATTAATCGGATTTATGAAGTTGTGTTTAACAACGGATTAAACAGATTGATCGGATTTTTGTAAGCAACGGAATCCGTTTAATCCGTTGTTTCGTTTTGCCTCAAGCAACAATATTTTAACCACGGATTAAACGGATTGCCTGCTTGGGGTGTTTAACAAGTGGATTCGATGGGTGCGTAAAAAAATCCGTTTAATCCGATTCTTTACGCATCCAACGAATCCGTTTAATCCGATAAATCCGTTGTTAATTCTTCCCAAGCAGCAGAATTCCGTTTAATCCGTCTTCTTGCTTGGTTGGTGCACTTTTCTCAGGGGGTGCAGCAGTCTCTGCTGCACCAACCAAGTAAATGGTACACTTCTATTCTATTGTTGCACTTCTTGCTCGGTTGGTACACTTGAGACAAGTGCACCCCCTTGAAGGCAGCCAAAATCCGATTAATCCGTTGTTAATCCATTCAAGCTGTAATATGGCTGGGAGATAGGCTGGCAGATAACCCGCTCAGAGGAGAATCTGCCAGCCCTTATTCCGTTCATAATGTGCATGTTGCGCCGTTGCTGGGAGATATGGTAGATATTTTCGCCTACAGAAGTTTTGTAACAGAACATACTCAATCTGCTCTTAAATATAATAATAAGGTGTAAAGCTCAATCGATGCGCCCTTTAAGCCAACCTATTCAGCTTCAAAGACATAAAAAAGTGGAAAAAACTTTGCCACTATCCAAATTTTTACTAAATTTGCACCGAAGATGGAGTGCGTAGTGCCAAAAGGCGTTGCGCACATTGCAACGTGCGCTGAAAAAGCGCCGTACTACAATCTAAGAAACCATAATCTAAAGACCTAAGAAGACCGAATAAACAAACTAAAGAAATCGCGCAAAACCGATTATTACTAAAACAGAAATTTTTAATTAACTTAATTCAATAACAATTTATTAACAAACAAAGAAAAGGATTTAGTATGAAAAAAATCTTATCTCTTCTTGCTTTGTTAGTGATGACGCTTACCGCGTTTGCAACCGACTACACAGGACATCGCACCGTTACATTCGGAAGTATGCCCTCCACCGAGTCGGACGACGCAGTTCTTACAATCACTGACAATGGCGACAACACATTTAATGTGACGTTTAAGGATGTCATCAACGTTGATGGCAATTACACAGACAACTATGGTACATACACATTCAGCAAAGTTGCTGGTACCACAGCGAATGGTGTTACAACTATCGACCTTTCTAACCTGTCAGCATCAGTAGAAAATTGTGCTCTTGGCTTGAAAGAGGCTTCAGATGGCGTTCTTTTTGCTAAGTTCAATGCAGAAAAGGCATACGCTAAATTCTCGGCAAAGATTGGAACTTATTACAAGTCTACTATCTCTGCTGAATTCGGCGTTAACGATTTCGAGTCTACTGGCGGCGGTTCTACCGGCGGCGAGGAGAAGCCTGCAGCTTTCGAGAAGGTTAACTTCGTAGGCGATGGCACTAACTTCAACTGGAGCATCCCAGTAGATTGGGATACACAGAAGATCGTTATGTCTATCAGCACAGCTACTTGTACAACTGGCTGCGAGCACATCATCGGCCTCGGTACTGACGGCACATCATGGGCTGGCAACCTCCACATGTATCGCACTTCTGATGACAAGCAGCTCCAGTGCTACTTCGGTGCAGGTGCAATCAACACTGGCAAGTTCGACGAGGGCAACCCTATCAAGGTTGAGATCTCTAAGGCTAATGGCTACATTGTAGACGGCACAACACGAATCACTGCAGCACAGCTTGCAGACCTCTTCGCTATGTCAACAGTAGTTATGGGCACTGGTGAGGGCAATAACATCCTCTCACACGCTACATACAACTACGTAAAGGTTGTTGACAAGGACTGGACAGAGACAACAGAGCCTGAGGTAACTGTAACATTCGAGAAGCAGTATGCCGACCAGCTCTATTCACTCGCTGACGGTACTCCGAGCGCAATGGGCGACGCAACCGTTACTCTCAAGGAGATGTCTGACAACACTATCAGCATGTCTCTCGTCTTCTCTGAAATGAACGTTGAGTCTACAGACCTCGTAAAGGGTACAGACGAAAAGGAGCGCATCACATACACTGGTACAGCTAACTTCCAGGGCACAAACTTCGCTGTTAAGGCTCTCCGTTATACAGAAAACGAGGAAGATAAGCTTTACATGACTCTCACCCCAACTGAAGGAACAACTCTCGCATTCGGTACAGATCCCGACTACGTAGCTCCGCCTGAGCCTGAGGACGTAACACTCTGGGAGAACTACCAGGCTGACGGCAATGGCTTCTCTAAGACAGCCACTATCAACTGGGACAAGCAGAAGATCGTTGCTTCTATCGACTTCTCTAACGGTGGTGACGACAAGGATATCCTTGCTATGACTACTGGCGATAGCTTTGCTGCATTCCAGACAAGCACATACCGCACAATGCACTGGTACTGCCAGCAGTCTGTAAAGCAGATGTCTGGTTTCTTCGCAAAGGACGGCGCTGGTAACAACAACACCGGTCGTATGGACGTTGCTGATTGCCTCGCTAAGTTCGAAATCTCTAAGGCTGAGGGTCTGAAGGTTAACGGTGAGGTTAAGATGTCTCCTGAGGTTCTTGACGAGCTCTTCGCAAGCAACACTGTTCTCATCGGTAGCGGTGAGTCTCCTAAGTTCAGTCAGGCATTCTACAAATACATCAAGGTAGTTTCTCTCGACTGGACAGAGACAACAACTCCTGACACTCCGGAGGCAGTTGTTTACAAGAACGAGCTTACTATCGTACGCGGTGCTAACCACAAGGTATACAACGACGCTGAGGTGACAGTTCTCGCTAAGGGCGAGGGCAAGTACGAGGTTACTCTCCCTGAGTTCGCTGACATGGACCTCACAAACTCTGGCACAGTAGGCAAGATTGTCTTTACGGCTAACGGCGAGGAAGTAGACGGCGTACTGAAGCTTACAGCAGAGAACGCTGCTGGCGTAATCTCTACCGGTGAAGCCTGGTCAAACTATGCTGCCGACGTAACAATGAGCGGCGAGGTAGAAAACGGTCAGCTTGCTGCTAAATTCACAGTAGTGCTCGGTGGCATGTCCGACTACACTTATGAGCTCGGCTTCGGCAAGGAAATCTTCATCCCGACAACCGAGACAGTTACCGACTGGGCTAACGTTAAGTTCGGCGACTCTGACCCGGTTAACATCGAGAACGCAAAGCTCGACATCACAATGGTTTCTGCTTCAACTGCTAAGTTGACATTCAAGGACGTTGTAATCAACGGCAACACTATCGGCGACTTCGCTATCTCTGACGTAAAGGCTTCTTTGAATCCTGAGGACTACACAACCGTTCTCACTACTGAAGCTACAAATGGTACATGGGTACGCACTGTAGAGAACAACGCTCTCGGCGTATTCGTAGGCGACGAGTCTGATATCCGCAACTTCGAGGGATCTCAGGACGAGGAAGCTGGCAAGACTATCGTTAAGTTTGGTGTATTCTTCGGCTCTGCTTACGGTTGGGCTGACATCGTATTCGGCGAGAAGGTTGAGACTCCAGAGCCACCGGTTGAAGACTACGCTATCAACTTCGACAAGGACGCTAAGCAGAACCACGAATCACGCTACTCTACATCTGTTTCTCTCCAGCAGACTGGCAAGGACAAGCAGACTATCGAGTTCGGCAAGACAATGAACGGTTATGAGGACCTCACAGCAGGAACTGAGAAGTTCACCGTTGAGGCAGGCTCAGAGGTAACACCTTCTATCGGTTACGTTGGCGAGTGGATGCACGGTTATGTATACATTGACCTCAACAACGACAAGCAGTTCTCATTCAACGCCGACGGCGCTGACCAGACTGGCACAGAGGTAGTATCTTACAGCTACTATAAGAATCAGAACTCTAAGGGCGAGGCTGTAGAAAGCAACTGCAACGTTAACCCGATGCCTGCATTCACAGCTCCTACCACACCGGGTACATACCGCATCCGCTTCAAGGTAGACTGGGATAACATCGACGCAGGTGGTAGCGTAGCTACTGGTAACTCTATCCTCAACAACGGTGGTGGTATCTACGATGCTACTCTCGAGGTTGTAGCTCCGGTTGTCGACGGCATCAGCACAATCAATGCTGAGGTTGCTAACGGCGAGGCACAGCTCTTCACTGTTGACGGCGTACAGATTGCTAAGCTCCAGAAGGGTCTGAACATCGTTCGCACCGCTGACGGCAAGGTTAAGAAGGTACTCGTTAAGTAATCTTTTTAAGACTATAGGGTAGGGCGCACGCCCTTTCCGATAAACAAGAAAATCCCGACTCCAGCAACGGAGTCGGGATTTTTTTTGTATTAATATGTCGTAAACCGATGTATTTTAACGTTATTTTTATTGTGTAAACGATAATTATTCCTACCTTTGCATATAAAGTACGACTAAGAACAGACAAATTGTAAACATTCCCGGCATTCGGATAACCCTATGCTGCTTACATACTAAAATATAGAATATTATAGTTCACTTAATTTAATAACAATTTATTAACAAAAAGAAAGGATTTAGTATGAAGAAAATCTTATCTCTTCTTTCGATGTTGATGGTTACCATGATGGCATTCGCTACGGACTACACCGATCAGCTTACTTTCAAGCTGACTTTGGGCAGTTCTTATGACAAGGCTTTGCCGGAAGGTACTCTCACCGTTGAAAAGCGCGTTGACGGTACATACAATGTGACCGCATGTGGCTGCGATTTCAGCACCTATGGATTTGAAAACTGGGGCGACCTTAGCTGCGACGGAGTAGAAGGCACAACAGACGCTGACGGTTTGACTACTATCGAAGTAACCAACCCTGAAGTTTTTGCCAATGGAACTCTTCCTGCTGGTGGTTTCACTCTTAAAGGTGAGTCTCTCCTCGTTAAGTTCAACGAGACAAAGGCTTACGCTCTTTTCAAGGGTAAGTTGGCTCTTAACGCTGTTGTAGGCTATGCTTTTGAGTACACATTCGGCACAGACGAAGGCTTCGAGTCTACTGGCGGCGGTTCTACCGGCGGTGGCGAGACTGGCGGCGAAGTAACAGAGAAGTACACTGTTAACTTCGACAAGACAGCTTATAGTACCCATAGTGGCCGTGTCCTCAACAGCTTCTCTCTCCAGCAGACAGGCAAGGAAAAGCAGACAGAATCTGTATCCGCTTCAAGAGCTGCTTACGAGGATCACACATCTAAGGTGTTCACAGTTGAGGCAGGCAGCGAGCTGACAGCTTCGTTCAACTACTCAGGTGAGTGGATGAACGGTTATATCTACATCGACCGCGACAACGACGGCGAGTTCTCTTACAAGGAAGGTCAGTGGGATCAGGCAGGCACCGACTTGGTAGCCTACAGCTTCTATACTACACTTGCTAATCCGAAAGTAAACGATGGCAATGGCTACAACTCTACCGGTGCTTCTGTTTCTGGTAACGATCGTAGCAACGTTAATCCTCCTTCATTCACAGCTCCTACAGAGCCGGGTACATACCGCATCCGCTTCAAGATCGACTGGAACTGCATCCTCCCTGGAGGTTCAAACGACATCCTCTCTGACGGTGGTGGCGTTTGGGATGCAACTCTCAAAGTTGTAGCTGCAGAGCCAACAGTTAAGGAAGAAAAGAGCTTCACAGACGCTATCTCTATGGTTGCTAACGGTGTGTCTGAACCAGTAGGTCAGGCTCAGGTTACTATCAAGGAGATGACAGACGAGACAATCAGCATGACACTTGCTATTGTTGGTCAGGAAGGTGCTGAGTACACAGCTTCTGGTTTCACCAAGGCTGTTGACACAGAGAAGAACCGCACTACCTACACTGGTAAGATCAACGTTGACGACGAAGACTTCGACGTAACTGCTCTTGTTTATACAGATGGCGCAGAGAAGCTCTACATGGTAGCCAAGGGTGCTGAATATAACTACGTAGTCGGTACAAATCCTGACGCTCCGACAGTGGTTTCTGACAAGACATACACAAGCAACCTCCGCATTTACGACGGAGAAGAGCCGGTTGTAGAGGAAACAGAAGCTCAGGTGAACGTCACCATGTACTCTGACGATACCTACAAGATCACTCTTAAGGACGTATCTATGCTCAACCAGACATCCGACCTCGTGTTCGTAGGTAAGGCAATCGCTGAAGAGACAGATTCTGAGGCACCGCGCACAATCATGGCTAAGTCTGACGGCGCTACAACAAACTTCTTCGGCGAGGAGATGAACGCTACATTCGAACTCACAGAGGTTTCGGCTGACGAGATCAAGATGGAGTTCGCTATCGAGAGCACCAACTTCAGCTATATGGGTCAGTTCAACTACGAGGAAGAAAAGCCAGAGCCAGAGGTTTACACAAGCAACCTCCACATCTACGACGCAGCAGCTCCTGAGACAGACCTCTTCAAGGCTGACAAGGCTAACGTAGAGTTCTTGGCTACTGAAACAGGTGAGTTCCGCCTCACTCTTAAGGACGTAACACTCAACGGACAGACAGCAGACCTCGAATTTGCAGGTATGCTTCCTACACCTGACGCTGGTGGTCAGGAGCCGCTCGCAGAAGAGGGTGATGCCGAAGCTATTAAGCTTAAGGGCTTCGCTACTGGCGCAACAGCCGAGTTCCTTGGCGGTTCTTCTGCAACAGCCGAGTTCTCTATCTCTTATAACGCAGCCGACGAATTCATGATGACATTCACCATGAAGGCTGGCGAGAAGAACTACGCCGGTGAGTTCAACTACGAGGCTAAGACACCTGCTACAGAACCGTTCTGCAAGGAGAACTACGTAGCTGACGGCAATGGTTTCGAGTGGGAGATTCCGGTAGATTGGGATACTCAGAAGATCGTTATGTCTATCGACCCGTCTACATGTACTGGTTCTTGCGAGCACGTCATCGGTCTTGGTGCGTCTCCGACAACATTCCATGGCAACCTCCAGTTGTATCGCACAAGCGCAGACCAGATGCTCCAGGGCTACTTCGAGAACGATGGTGGCAACCACAACACTGGCAAGTTCGCAGAGACAGCTCCGTTCTTGGTAGAGGTTTCTAAGGCTCAGGGCTTCGTTGTAAACGACGAGGTTAAGATCGCTGCAAGCGAAATGAGCGAGCTCTTCGATCTCTCAACCGTTAAGATGGGTACTGGCGAGGGCGCTAACGACAAGTCGCGTGCTACATACAACTACGTTAAGGTAGTTGACAAGGACTGGACGAAGGATCCTGCGACTGGCATCAACGCAACAACAGTTGCTGAGGGTGAGTTCGAGGTATTCTCTGTTGACGGTGTTAAGCTCGCTAAGCTCCAGAAGGGTCTGAACATCGTTCGCTCTGCTGACGGCAAGGTTAAGAAGGTACTCGTTAAGTAACATGTGCTTATCCGTAGCGGAGGTCTCTGGCCTCCGCCACAAGCAATAACACTGATTAAATATTATAACGAACACGAATAACGCGAATTTCACGAATACAAGTTTTATACATTCGTGAAATTCGAGTTATTCGTGTTCGTTTTTTTTGTTAAGCGATATATTGTGTTCTGAATACTTGCGATTTTATTCTATAGACTTGGTGCTGCGGAGGCCGGAGACCTCCGCTACGGATGGGTGCCTCCTTTTTTTGCAACAAGGTTGCAGAATACTTTCATTATCTTTGTCGTTGATTAGTTTTTGGCTTTAAATATTAGCTTGTCAGTTTAATAAATAACAGCCTTTCAGCTTAGTAATTAACAACAAACAAAATATGCTTAGAAGATTATCCTATTACTTATTATCAGCAGTCTTCGTGGCGGGCATTGCCGCTTGCGGAGGCCAGTCGCACGACCATCTCGACCACGATCATGACCACGACCACGCCGAGGAAGCCGAGCATCACGACCATGCTGCCGAAGAAGCAGAACACGGCGGTGATGCAAAGGACGCCCACACCGACGAGATAATACTCTCTGCGGAGAAAGCCCGTGCAGCCGGCGTGAAGGTAGAGGAAGTGAAGCCAGGCACCTTCCACGGCGTTATACACACCAGTGGCAAGGTGATGTCAGCCTCGTGCGACGAGACCACCGTCGTTGCAACCATCAGCGGACGCGTGCAGTACAAGAACCACGTGAGCGAGGGCTTGAAGGTGTCTGCCGGCACCACGCTCTTCTCTATCACTTCAGCCGGTATGCAGACCGCAGAGGGCGACCCCGTGCAGCGTGCCCGCATCGACTACGAGCGTGCAGAGCGTGACTACACACGTGCCAAGATACTCATCAAGGACAAGATAATAAGCGAGAAGGACCTCGCCGTGGCAAAAGCCGAATACGAAGCAGCCAAGCTCACCTATAACGGCATGAAGCGCACGCGCAGCGAGGGTGGAGTAGTGGTAACGGCGCCGCGCGGCGGCTACGTTAAGCAGTGTCTCGTCAACGGCGGCGACTACGTAGAAGCCGGTCAGCCGCTCGCCATCATCACACAGAACAAGCACCTCTACCTGCGTGCCGAGATACCAGAGCGCCGCTTCAACGAACTCAACAAGATACGCGGCGCCAAGTTCCGCACAAGCTACAGCAAGCGTCTCTACGACATCGCCGAGATGGGCGGACGCATACAGTCGTACGGACGTTCGGCAGAGGTGAACAACTCCTACCTGCCCGTCATCTTCGAGTTCAACAACACCGGCGACGTCGTGCAGGGCTCTTACGCCGAGATATACCTCATAACCCAAGACCGCTCGAACGTCATCACGCTGCCCCTCACCGCCCTCACCGAGGAGCAGGGCATCCACTTCGTCTACGTGCAGATAGACGCCGAAGGCTACCGCAAGCAGGAGGTGACGCTCGGCGAGAGCGACGGCGAGCGTGTAGAGATACTCACCGGTGTTAAGCAGGGCGACCGTGTCGTAACAAAGGGCGCCGTGCAAGTACGATTGGCTTCGGCTGCAAACGCCATCCCGGCGCATAACCATAATCATTAATTTCTGAAGTAGACGAGGGACGGAATGTTAGGGGGGCAGCAGTCTCTGCTGCACCAACCAAGCAGAGATGTACTGCCCACAGAACACACTTAGGAGGGTATGGCATCCCTGCCATACCCACGCCACCCACTTAATAATCCTCCCACAGATGGCACAGATGCACACAGATGTTTAGGTTGCGTAGTATTGTCCCACGGAACACGCAGAATACACAGAAGTTCTCCTCTGCAAGAAAATTCTGTGAATTCTGTGGAAGTGCATTTCAGCAAGAGGCTTCTGTGTGTTCTGTGAATTCTGTGGGAAGATGCAGTGGCTGCTCGGTTGGTGCAGCTGAGACAGCTGCACCCCCTGGGTGGGTGTGGCAGCCCTAAATAATCCTCCCACAGATGTCACAGATGCACACAGATGTTTAGGTTGCGTAGTATTGTCCCACGGAACACGCAGAATACACAGAAGTTCTCCTCTGCAAGAAAATTCTGTGAATTCTGTGGAAGTACATTTCAGCAAGAGGCTTCTGTGTGTTCTGTGGATTCTGTGGGAAGATGCAATGGCAGCTCGGTTGGTGCACTTCTTGCTTTGTTGGTGCACTTGAGACAAGTGCACCCCCTGAGGAAATCTACTTGTCTACTTGTCAACTAATAAAAAAAAAAGAACTATGCTGAACAAAATAATACGCTTCTCGCTTGAGAACAGAATACTCGTGTTGGTGGCGTCGGTGCTGCTCGTCATAGGCGGACTGTACTCCACCAGTAAGACCGATGTGGACGTGTTCCCCGACCTCAATGCCCCCACCGTAGTCATCATGACCGAAGCCGGCGGCATGGCAACCGAAGAGGTGGAGCAGCTCGTCACGTTCCCTATAGAAACCGCCGTCAACGGCAGCATCGGTGTGCGCCGCGTGCGTTCGCAGTCTACCAACGGCTTCTCCGTTGTGTGGGTTGAGTTCGACTGGGGCACCGACATCTATCTCGCCCGCCAGATAGTGAGCGAGAAACTCGCCGCAGTAGGCGAGCAGATGCCTGCCGGAGTGAGCGCTCCGGTGCTCGGTCCGCAGTCGTCGATACTCGGCGAAGTGCTCATCGTGAGCCTCACCAGCAAGCACACCTCACAGCAAGACCTGCGCACATACGCCGACTGGGTGATACGTCCGCGTCTGCTCTCCACCGGCGGCGTGGCTCAGGTGAGCGTTCACGGCGGCGACATCAAGGAGTATCAGATACTCGTCAGCCCCGGTCGCATGAAGCACTTCGGCGTGTCGCTCACCGACATCATGGCATGCACCCGCGGCATGAACACCAACACCAACGGCGGCGTGCAGTACAAGTACGGCAACGAGTACATCATCCGCGGCATCACCTCTACCAACGACGTTGAGAAGCTCGGCACGTGTATCGTGAAGAAGAACGGCGAGAGTGTCGTCACCCTTGCCGACGTAGCCGACATAAAGATAAGCAACCAGTCGCCCAAGCTCGGCGTAGCCAGCGAGCGCGCCCAGTCAGCCGTGCTCCTCACCGTTACGAAGCAACCCAATACGAGCACCATCGACCTCACCAAGCATCTCGACCTCGCACTCGCCGACCTCAAGCAGACCCTGCCCGCCGACGTGCATATCTCTACCGACATCTTCCGTCAGTCAGACTTCATCGAGAGCAGCATCGACAACGTGCAGAAGTCGCTCATCGAGGGCGCCATCTTCGTGGTTATCATCCTTATGATATTCCTCGCCAACGTGCGCACCACGGTCATCTCGCTCGTCACGATACCAATCTCGTTCCTCGTGGCGATGATAGTGCTCAACGCCCTCGGCATAAGCATCAACACCATGACGCTCGGCGGACTTGCCATAGCCATCGGCTCGCTCGTAGACGACGCCATCGTCGACGTGGAGAACGTCTACAAGCACATACGCCAGAACCGCGCCCTGCCCGAGGCAGAGCGTGTGCCTATCATCGAACTCGTGTTCAACGCTTCGCGAGAAGTGCGCATGCCTATTCTCAACTCCACGCTGATTATCGTGGTGAGCTTTGCTCCGCTCTTCTTCCTCAGCGGCATGGAAGGCCGCATGCTCATACCCCTTGGCATAGCCTTCGTCACAGCCCTCTTCGCCTCAACCCTCGTAGCCCTCACGCTTACCCCCGTGCTCTGTAGCTACCTGCTCGGCAAGAGCAAGGGCGAGATGCCGAAGGAAGCCTTCGTAGCCGTATGGCTTAAGAAGTATTACGAGCGCGCCCTGCTGTGGGTGCTCGCCAACACCCGCAAGGTCATCATCGGCACCGCAGCGTTGTTCGTAGCCGCCGTGGGCGTCTTCTTCTGCTTAGGCAGCAGCTTCCTGCCCAAGTTCAACGAAGGCTCGTTCACCATCAATATCTCCTCGCTGCCCGGCATCTCGCTCGAAGAAAGCGACTCCATCGGCGCACGTGCCGAGCGACTGCTGCTGCAGGTGCCCGAGATAAAGACCGTGGCACGCAAGACCGGTCGTGCTGAGCTCGACGAGCACGCCCTCGGCGTGAACGTGAGCGAGATAGAAGCCCCGTTCGAGCTTAAGGACCGCAGTCACGAGGAAGTGCTCAACGACGTGCGCAAGCGCCTCTCTGTTCTCGCTGGAGCCAACATAGAGATAGGTCAGCCCATCTCCCACCGCATCGACGCCATGCTCTCGGGCACACAAGCCAGCATAGCCATCAAGCTCTTCGGCACCGACCTCAACCGCATGTTCACCATCGGCAACCAGATAAAGAACGCCTGCCAGGACATAGAGGGCATCGCCGACCTCAACGTGGAGCAGCAGATAGAGCGCCCCGAACTGAAGATTGTGCCGCGCCGCGAACTGCTCGTGCGCAACGGCATCACGCTGCCCGAGTTCAACGAGTTCCTCGCCGTGAATCTCGCCGGCGAGACCGTCTCTCAGGTGTACGAAGCCGGCAGATCCTTCAACCTCGTGGTGAAAGCCGCCGACTCCGACGAGATAAGCAATCTCATCATCGACACGCAGGACGGCCGTAAGGTGCCTCTGTGCGACGTTGCCGACATCATATCGAGCGCCGGACCCAACACCATCAACCGCGAGAACGTGCAACGCAAGATAGTCATCTCCGCCAACACCAGCGGCAGAGCCTTGAGCGACGTAGTAGCCGACATCAAGCAGGCAGTAGGCGAGAACGTGCAGCTGCCCGAAGGCTACCACGTAGAGTACGGCGGACAGTTTGAGAGTCAGGAGAACGCCAGTCGCGTGCTCTACCTTACCTGCATGCTCGCCATCGTCGTCATCTTCTTCCTGCTCTTCATGCAGTTCCGCAACGCCCTTGAAGCCGGCGTCATACTGCTCAACCTCCCGCTGGCACTCATCGGCGGCATCTTCGCCATCGTGCTCACCACCGGCGAGGTAAGCATACCCGCCGTCATCGGTTTCATCTCGCTCTTCGGCATCGCCACGCGCAACGGCATGCTGCTCATCACCGAGTACAAGCGTCTGCGCACCGAGGAAGGCAAGAGCGTGCGCGAAGCCATCGTCGAAGGATCGCTCTCGCGACTGAACCCGATACTCATGACAGCCCTCACCTCAGCCCTCGCCCTCGTGCCGCTCGCCCTGGGCGGCGACCTGCCCGGCAACGAGATACAGTCGCCGATGGCGAAGGTGATACTCGGCGGACTCATCAGTTCTACATTACTCAACGCATTCATAGTACCGATAATATATGAGAAGATATCTAATCGCCACAGCCGTGGCACTCAGCGCGTGTAGCGCCGCCCTCGCCGACACCGTTGGCGACGTGCTCAAGCAGATAGCTGCTAACAACCTCACCCTGCAGTCGGCGGCGCACGACATGCGCGCCGATGTGCTCGACATAAAAGCCACGAACACCCTCGGCGGTCCGTCGGTAGAGTACAGTCCGTTCTTCACCAAGGGCTACTCCGGCGTTGCCGAGAGCGAGCTTGTGGTGAGCCAGGAGATCGACTTCCCAACGAAGTACGCCGCCCGCAGCAAGCAGGCGCAGATGCAGCAGACCGTAGGCGACCAGCTGCTCGTAAAGCAGCGTCGCGACATATTGCTGCAGGCACAGCTCGTCTGTATCGACGTGATACGCCTCAACCAGAGTCTCGCCATGCTGCGCGAGCGTCTTGCCAACAGCGAGACGCTGCTGCAGATGTACGAGAAGCGCATGGAGGCAGGTGACGCCAACGCCCTTGAGCTGAACAAGGTGAAGATCGACTGCATGGAGGTGCGCACCCTCGTTGGCGAGGCAGAAGGCGAGCGCACCGCCCAGCTGCAGCAGCTGCAGCAGCTCAACGGCGGCAAGCCCATCGACGTATCCTCAACCGAGCTGCCCCACTACGAGCCGATAGCCGACTTCGAGCAGTATCGCGCCCTCGCCGTAGCGTCGGATGCCGATGTGGCAGTGGCGCAGACCGCCCTGCGCGCCGCCGACATGAACCTTAAGGTGCAGAAGAGCGAGTGGCTGCCCAGCATTTCCTTCGGCTACCGCCGCAATACCGAGCAGCGCGAAGCCATCAACGGCTTCATGGTAGGCGTGAGTTTCCCACTCTACAGCAACAGCAGCAACGTGAAGGCGGCACGCGAGCGCCGTCAGAGTGCCGAGCTGCAGGTGCAGCAGGCGCAGCACGACGCCGAAGCCTCGCTGCGCACCAGCTACGAGCAGTTGCAGGGCTTGCAGCAGGTGATAGACCACAGCGACGTGAAGCTCCTGCAGGAGTCACTTACGCTCTTCAGGAAGGCGCTGCAGCAGGGCGAGATAACCGCCTTGGCTTACTATGTAGAGATAAACAGCATCTACGAGAAGCTGCAGCGACACATCGACCTGCACAGCCAGAGCGTGAAGCTGCTGGCAGAGCTGCACAGAAATGAGTTGTGAGTTTTGAATGTAGAGTGTTAAGGTAAAAAAGTAAAAGAGTAAAAAGGTAAAAGTTCTGCGTTTTTTTTTACTTTTTTACCTTTTTACTTCTTTACTTTTAGAAGCAAATATAATACAAGTCACCTCCGCGAAAAATCTCATTCTGGAGATTCGCATTCTCGAAAATGCGCCATTTCATCGGTCGGCGCAGCCGGAAAATCATAAAAATTGAGACTTTTCAGTGTAAAACGATAGGTTTTACAAACTTTTCGTGAGACTTTACATGGTAACTCTTGAGACTTTACCCGGTAAAACCTATGCTTTTACCCGGTAAAACCTATGCTTTTACACTGTAAAGTCTCACGATAAGTTGTGTTTTGCTAAGATGAAAATTGCACACTTTTAGAGAAAACGCTACAATATACTGTAAGACAAACGCTTACGGCTGCACGCTCAAAATTCGCGAAAAATCGACTAAGGATTTTGTTTTTGATTTTTCGCGAAATATGAGCGGTCAAATCGTGCAAATATCGTCTTGGCAAAAAGTATGCCATTCCAGTTGAGAGTTAGTCGAACAGTCCCGGCTCCACAGCGTTGCTGCCAATCATCGGTCGTCCGAGGTGCTGGTAGGCGAGGGGCGTCACCATACGTCCGCGCTGCGTGCGCTTTATGAAACCCTCCATGATGAGATACGGCTCGTACACCTCCTCAACGGTGCCCGTGTCCTCGCCGATGGCTGTGGCGATAGTAGACACGCCGACCGGTCCGCCGCGGAACTTGTCGATGATGGTGAGCAGTAACTTGTTGTCAATCTCGTCCAAACCATACTGGTCGATGTTGAGCGCCGAGAGCGATAGGCGCGCAATGTCGCGGTCGATGCGTCCGTTGCCCTTCACCTGGGCGAAGTCGCGCACACGGCGCAGCAGAGCGTTCGCAATACGCGGCGTGCCACGCGAGCGGCGCGCAATCTCTATAGCCGCATCGTCGTCGATGGGCACCTTCAGAATCATCGCCGAGCGCTTGATAATCTTCTGCAGCATCTCCGGTCCGTAGTACTCCAGGTGGAGGTTGATGCCGAAGCGCGCACGGAGCGGAGCCGTGAGCAGTCCGCTGCGCGTCGTGGCACCCACGAGCGTGAACGGGTTGAGGTCGATCTGTATAGACCGCGCCGACGGACCCTTGTCTATCATGATGTCGATGCGGTAGTCCTCCATCGCCGAGTAGAGATACTCCTCCACGACCGGCGAGAGACGGTGAATCTCGTCGATGAACAGCACGTCGCGCGGCTCCAGCGAAGTGAGGATGCCGGCGAGGTCGCCCGGCTTGTCGAGCACCGGTCCGCTCGTAATCTTGAAGCCCACGCCCAGTTCGTTGGCTATAATGTTGCTAAGCGTTGTCTTGCCCAGTCCTGGGGGGCCGTGCAGCAGCGTATGGTCGAGCGGTTCGCCGCGGTACTTCGCCGCCTCGACGAACACTTCGAGGTTCTCCACCACCTTCTGCTGTCCGCTGAAATCGCCGAACCGCAGCGGTCGCAGAGCGTTCTCAAAGTCCTTCTCGCCCTTGCGTCCCTGCTCCTGACGTATGTCGAAATCTTCTTCCATGTTGTATCGGATAATCTAATTTGTACAAAGTTAGTATATTTTTGGCAGAAAAAACGCCATACACTTGGATAAAACAAACGAAACAACTAAATTTGTAGTCAATAGGCACTTCCGATTTGTGAAAGTGCTGCGCACTATTAACCCGTTAAAACCCAGATAGAACTATGCTCGTAAAGACTTATTCCGCAGCCGTTAACGGCCTCGACGTAACCACCGTAACCGTTGAAGTGAATATCGTGCCCGGCGTGATGTATCGCATGACCGGACTCGGCGACACCGCCGTGCGCGAAGGACGCGACCGCATAGCGTCGGCGCTGCAGGTGAACGGATATAAGTTTCCGCACGCAGACATCACCATCAACCTCGCGCCTGCCGACCTGCGCAAGGAGGGCAGCTCGTTCGACCTGCCGCTCGCCATGGCTATACTCACCGCGAGCGGAGCCGTGACGAGCGACGTGCTCGCCGACTATATGCTCGTGGGCGAGCTGAGCCTCGACGGCACGTTGCAGCCCGTGAAGGGAGCGCTGCCGATAGCTATCCGGGCAAGAGCCGAGAAGTTCAAGGGACTGATTGTGCCGAAGCAGAACGAGCGCGAGGCGGCAGTGGTGAACAATCTGGAGGTGTATGGCATGGAGAACATCATGGACGTGATAAAGCTGCTCACGGGGCGTGAGGTGTACGAGCCGACGTTCGTCGACACACGCCGCGAGTTCTACGAACAGCAGAGCCGCTTCGACCTCGACTTCGCCGACGTGCGCGGTCAGGAGAGCGTGAAGCGTGCGCTGGAAGTGGCGGCGGCAGGCGGCCACAACCTTATCATGGTAGGTCCTCCGGGTTCGGGCAAGTCGATGATGGCAAAGCGCCTGCCCTCTATTCTGCCGCCGCTGTCGCTCTCGGAGAGTCTGGAGACGACACAGATACACAGCGTTGCCGGAAAGCTGAAGCGCGGCACGTCGCTCATCTCACAGCGCCCGTTTCGCTCGCCCCACCACACCATATCCGAAGTGGCGCTCGTAGGCGGCGGAATAAACCCGCAGCCGGGCGAGATATCGCTGGCACATAACGGCGTGTTGTTCGCCGACGAGCTGCCCGAATTCAACAAGCAGACGCTCGAAGTGCTGCGTCAGCCGCTCGAAGACCATAAGATAACCATCTCGCGCTCGAAGTACACCGTTGAGTTCCCCTGCTCGTTCATGTTCATCGCCTCGATGAACCCCTGCCCCTGCGGCTATTACAACGACCCGACGCACAAGTGCTGCTGCACGCCCGGACAGATACAGCGTTACATGAGCAAGATATCCGGTCCGCTGCTCGACCGCATCGACATCCAGTGCGAGATTACGCCCGTGCCGTTCAAGGACATCTCGAAAGCGCAGCCCGGCGAGCCGAGTGCCGCCATCCGTGAGCGTGTCATCAAGGCACGCGACATACAGACCGCCCGCTACAAAGACTTCAAGGGCGTACACTGCAACGCGCAGATGACCGAGCGCATGATTCACCAGTTCGCCGAGCCCGACGAAGCCTCCATCGCTCTCCTGCGCACCGCCATGGAGAAGTTCTCGCTCTCCGCCCGCGCCTATAACCGCATACTCAAGGTGGCGCGCACCATCGCCGACCTTGACGGCTCAGAACGTGTGGAGGTGCAGCACATCAGCGAAGCTATTGGCTACCGCAACCTCGATAGAGGCGACTGGGCGGAGCGCAGGTTGGTAATTGCAAAATGAAAGTAATAAATTAATTTCATCAAAATGAGACATATCATAAACATATTAGTAAGCATTGCTACTATCTGTCAGTTTTTTGCCTCTGTTTTTAATATGCTCAATATGAAGAAACCAGAGACGATTGAGGATTCTCTATATAATGATTTCGTGCTTATTGGATGTTCTTGTTCTTTTATAATCGGACTCATTTTTATTCTAACATACAATTTCAGATGTAAATTTCTTAATAGTAAAACAATTAATCTTTCCTTCTTGGTAATTGTACTGTTTGCAGTCTATGTACATATTTACCAGTTGTTTATTCAAAAAGATTTAATGTTGGTATCGGGCATTCTCCTTTTAGTTGATATTTTTGTGGGAACAAAAGGGTGTAAAATAATTATACAAAGCAAGGTAAGATAAATCAAAAGAAACCCAAATGACATTTATTAGAAACTTCATAACATGTATATTTAGTATTATTCAAATAAGCATGAGAACAATAAAAATACTGTTGATGCTTTTACTGACAGCCTCACAATCAGCCTTGGCGTTTAACCAGAAGACAGATACTGTAATCGTGACCAATGACAGTTGCGAAATCGTTCAGTTTATAGTTACCATTGACAATACTGACAGTGAAGCTTTGTGGATTTGGCTTGACAGCAATGACTATGGCCATGACCGCAAGAAAGCTATCAGACGATACCTGATGAAGCGCAGAGGAGACTTCTCTATTTTTGACATCGGTGCCGACCCCAATATGATAGGGGAATGGTGGCATCCTTCTGCGCCAAAATACTGCTTTGTCAAATACTTGGAACCAGGCAAAACTTTCACTATTGTATTTTATAGTGAGAAGGCATTAACGCCCGACTGTTGGAATTGTAAAAACGCCATCGATGACATTAGGGTTTTCAGTGATCGGGAAATAAACGAATACTGCCCTGGATTGGAAGCACCATATAGCATAAAACGAATTTCATATCCACATAATGTCATTGCATTTCCAATAAAGGCAGATAAATTGTCCGACACAATATCAAAGTAAGTAAAATAAACGGACATGAGAAAGATGTTGAAATGGTCACTCTGCATCCTCTTCATTATATGTTTTGTCAACACATGCGTTTATCATCGAATTACGCATATGAGTGACGACGAACTGGAATGGATAGCAAATAGGCATGAAGGTGAAAGGATGTATTTTAAATCACAATATGCGGATACAGACACTCTCACAGTATTAGAGGTTTGTATTCGTAATAGCTTAAATCCCATTAATTGGGGACACTACAATACAAGTAATAAAGAATACACAGCTCATGGTTATGTACGATATGGATTTATGAATCGTAGAGATGGGGGCATACTGGAAATATGGAAACTGTTCAATGATAAATCAATATGTTTCTCTTCTGTACTCTTAGATAGTAGCTGGCTGAATGAAGTGCAATTGAAAACATTGTGTCTCAAAATAAATGGAGTCAGAATCAATGATATTATGTTGTTCCGAACGACTGATAAAAACACCACCAATTCACTTGTGAGCTATGCTTGGAGTAAGAAGTATGGACTTGTTCAGTATACTTTTCAAGATGGAACAACCTTTACAAGGATAGATATAGGAAATCATTAGTGGTTTTTGATGATTGATTTAAACCCGATAAAAAGAAAACAAATATGAACAATTCAATAGAAATATACCGCTCGCAAGACGGTAGCGTGCAACTTAATGTGAAGTTGGAGAACGAGACAGTGTGGCTGAATAGACAACAAATGGCAGAGCTGTTTGGTCGTGATTACAAGACTGTGTCTAAACATATAAACAATGCTCTTCATGAAGAATTGGAGGGCGAACCGGTAGTCGCAAAATTTGCGACACCCAAGAATTATGGTAGAGTAGAAGGAAAGACTCAAGATCAAATGGTAGAGTATTTTAGTCTTGAGATGATAACATCTGTAGGCTATCGTGTTAAAAGTAAGCAGGGTGTTGCTTTTCGAAAATGGGCTAACTCCGTGCTCAAGCAATACCTCATCAAGGGCTATGCCATCAATCAGCAGATAAAGCTCGACCGCTACAACGAGCTGAAGGATGTTGTGCGCCTTATGTCGCGTGCTGTCGGTTTGCAGGACAAGGTTACAACAGACGAGTATAGCGGACTGTTCAACGTTATCTCCGACTATGTGTATGCGCTCGACACGCTCGACCAGTACGACTATCAGGCGCTCTCTATCTCGAAGACAACCAAGGAGGAGCCGTTCCGTGCCACTTACGACAATGCGATGGAGGCAATCAGCGCATTGAAGGAGAAGTTCGGCGGCAGCAAGTGGTTTGCTAACGAGAAGGACGACTCGTTCAAGAGCAGCATCGGACAGATATATCAGACCTTCGGTGGCGAGGAACTCTATCCGTCGGTTGAGGAGAAAGCTGCCATGCTGCTGTATCTTGTGGTGAAGAACCACTCGTTCAGCGACGGCAACAAGCGCATTGCTGCGATGCTCTTCCTATGGTTCCTCAACAACAACCGTGTGCTTTACGCCGAGGACGGACACAAGCGCATTGCCGACAACACACTTGTGGCGCTCACGCTGATGATTGCCGAGAGTAGAACCGAGGAGAAGGATGTTATGGTGAAGGTCGTTGTGAATCTGATTAACCGAGAGAATCAGTAAAAGTAGTAATAATAGTGAGCGTTGTGTGTCTGTTTTTGAATATAAATCGCTATATTTGCACATCAAAAACAAGTTCCTGCGATTTTTTGATCTATAATAAACGTTTATATACACACAATGAAAAAATCAATTGAGAATCTCTATCAGCTTGACGGTAGAGTGCCGTTGGGAAAGGCTCTCCCGTTCGGTTTGCAGCACGTGCTGGCGATGTTTGTCAGCAACATTACCCCAATCATGATTCTGGCAAGCGTTGTCGGACTTGACAGCGCGGTCAGTGCGGCGCTCATACAGAACTGTATGGTGATAGCCGGCATCGGTACGCTTGTGCAGCTGTTCCCCGTGTGGCGCATCGGTTCGCGTCTGCCTATCGTCATGGGCATCTCGTTCACGTTCCTCTCGCTCGCCATCAGCATCGCCGGCGCATACGGCATGGGCACGCTTATCGGTGCGGTTATCGTGGGTGGACTTGTTGAGGGCGTGCTCGGCTTGTTCGTGAAGTATTGGATAAAGCTCATTCCGCACGTCGTGTCGGCTACGGTAGTTACGGCTATTGGTTTCTCGCTCCTGCCTATTGGAGCCAATTCGTTTGCGGGCGGCATGGGTTCGCCCGATTTTGGCAGCTTGAACAACTGGATTGTGGGTTCTGTTACGCTGCTCGCCTGCCTCCTTTGCCAGGTTTTCGCAAAGGGATTCCTTCGTTCGCTTTCTGTTCTTGTGGGCCTTATCGTGGGCTACATCCTTGCTTGTTTTATGGGAATGGTCGACTTCAGTGGTCTATCGGGCTTGGCTGTAGTGTCGATGCCGCGTCTTATGCCGTTCACGCCGGAGTTCAACATCGGTGCGATACTCTCGGTTGTGGCTGTTTATCTTGTGTCGGCTACGGAGACTATCGGCGATACGTCGGCGCTGTGCAATGGTGCGCTGAACCGCGACCCTGAGACAAAGGAGATGGGCGCAGCCATCAGTTGCGACGGCTTCGTAAGTAGTGTGTCGGGCTTGTTCGGTTGTACGCCAATCACGTCGTTCAGTCAGAACGTAGGCTTGGCTGCTATGTCGGGCGTTGTGAACCGCTTCACGATCGGCATCGGTGCTTTGGTAATGATTATCGGCGGTGTGTTCCCCGTTGTGGGTCATGCGCTCACTACTATTCCGCAGGCTGTGCTCGGCGGCTGCACCATCATGATGTTCGGCAGCATTCTTTATGCTGGTTTCGGCATGATGGCACGCACTGGTTTCTCGCAGCGCAACATGGTTATCGTGAGTCTCTCGCTCAGCGTGGGCCTCGGCTTCACGCAGGCTACCGAGATGTTCAAGATATTCCCCGAGATTGTACGCACGGTGTTCGCTGAGAACTGCGTCGCTGTTGTGTTCCTCCTCGCTGTACTGCTCAACTTGCTGCTCCCGAAGAAGGAGGAGTAAGGTGTTGAGAAGTGTGTTGTGGTGGTGAGATGTTGAAATGATGTTGTGGTGGTGAGATGTTGAAATGATGTTGTGGTGGTGAGATGTTGATGTGTTGAGAAATGTGTTGTTATGGTGAGATGTTGAGGTGTTAACATTTGCATATAGCACCATAACACCATCTCAATCTCCACAACATCATCCAAACAAATCTCAACATCTCAACATCTCACCATCTCAACCTAAAACCTCACCACCTCAACATATCTCACCACTTCAACATATCAACCTAACAACCACAACCACATGACCTCACACGAAATCTTTATGCTAACCGCGCTGGTAGCCACCGGCATTTTCCTCCTTCAGTTTGTAATCTCCGTGTTCTTTGGCGACTTGGACATGGACGTGGACGGCGACGCCAATGCCGATTTCGACCTTGGCAGTCTGTTCTCGTTCAAGGGACTCGTCCACTTCCTTATCGGCTTCGGCTGGACGCGTGTGCTGTTTGACGGCGACACGTGGCAGATGTATGCCTTGGCTGTGTTGGTGGGCGCGGTGTTCATGCTCGTGCTGTTCTACTCGTACGTGCTGGCGTACAGACTGCAGAATCTGCGCAAGCCGGAGCGTCCGCAGAATATCGTTGGGCGTGCGGGCAGGGTGTATATCAATGTTGGCGACGGACGCTATACGGTGTTCGTGAAGCGCGACGGCGCGGAACGAGAGCTCGATGTGGTGTCGGAGTCGGGACGCACCGACTATAAGACCGACCAGGTGGTGACGATAAAGGAGTACCGCGACAATAAGTATTATATTGAGTGAGATGGTGTGGTGTTGAGATAGTGAGGTGTTGAGGTGGTGAGATGTTGATGTGTTGACAAATGCTACTTTGACTGCGGATGATTTGTTTGCTTCTTCTCATCCGCGCAGCCGACAACTCAACATTCAACACTCAACACTCCTCATCTTCTCCGCCTAAAAATTAATAACTAATAATTAAAAACTAATAACTAAAAAAATGCTATGGAATCAAACATTTTCCTTCTCGCCGGCTTGCTCGTCGTAATCGTGCTGCTCGGCATCATCGGTGTTCTTTCGCGCTACCGCAAGTGCAAGTCAGACGAGGTGCTCGTCGTTTACGGTAAGACCGGCGGATCGAAGTCGGCGAAACTCTACCACGGCGGAGCTGCCTTCGTGTGGCCCATCATCCAGGGCTACGACTTCCTCTCGATGAAGCCGATGCAGATAGACTGCAAGCTCACGGGCGCCATCTCTGCGCAGAACATCCGCGTAGACGTGCCCACGACCATCACCGTTGCCATCAGCACCGACCCCGAAGTGATGCAGAACGCCGCTGAGCGTATGCTCGGACTCTCGATGGACGACAAGCAGAACCTCATCACCGACGTGGTTTACGGACAGATGCGTCTCGTCATCGCCGACATGACCATCGAGGAACTCAACTCCGACCGCGACAAGTTCCTCGCCAAGGTGAAGGATAATATCGACACCGAGCTGCGCAAGTTCGGTCTGTATCTGATGAACATCAACATCAGCGACATCCGCGACGCCGCCAACTATATCGTCAACCTCGGTAAGGAGGCAGAATCGAAGGCGCAGAACGAGGCTCAGGCTAACATTGAGGAGCAGGAGAAGCTCGGTGCGATAAAGATTGCGAACCAGATTAAGGAGCGTGAGACACGCGTTGCCGAGACTCGCAAGGACCAGGAGGTGGCTATCGCCTCCACACGCAAGGAGCAGGAGATATCCGTTGCGCAGACCGACAAGGAGCGTGTGTCGCAGGTGGCGCTCGCAAACGCCGACAAGGAGTCGCAGGTGGCTCGCGCTGAGGCCGAAATGAACATCAATGTGGAGCAGGCGAACACGGCGAAGGAGAGTCGCATCGCAGAGCTTAACTCGGATATGGAGATTAAGCAGGCGGAGGCGAAAAAGAAAGCTGCTATCGGTCGCAACGAGGCGCAGAAAGAAATAGCGCTGTCAAACGCCCAACTCTCGGTTACTCAGGCAAACGCCGACAAGGAGGCTGGCGAAGCTGCTGCGCGTTCGGAGGCTGCCGTGCAGACCGCACGCGAGAAGGCGCAGAAGGAAGTGGAGGAGGCGAAGGCTCTGAAGGTGGAGTCGTCGCTGAAGGCAGAGAAGATTGTGCCGGCAGAAGTGGCTAAGCAGGAGGCTATCTTGCAGGCAGACGCCGTGGCAGAGAAGGTGATACGCGAGGCTGAAGCGAAGGCAAAGGCTACGCTGGCGCAGGCTGAGGCTGAGGCAAAGGCGATACGCATGCGTCTCGAAGCCGAGGCAGAGGGTAAGAAGATGTCGCTCCTGGCTGAGGCTGACGGCTTCCAGGCAATGGTGAAAGCCGCCGAACTCAACCCCGCCATCGCTATCCAGTACAAGATGGTGGACCAGTGGAAGGAGATTGCAGGCGAGCAGGTGAAGGCGTTCGAGAAGATGCAGCTTGGCAACGTCACGGTGTTCGACGGTGGCGACGGAGCAACCGGCAACTTCCTCAACTCGCTCGTGAAAACCGTAGCGCCAAGTCTCGGCGTTCTCGACCAGCTGCCCATCGGCGAAACCGTGAAGAATATACTTCATCCGGAGAAGAAGGAAGAAGGAACGGAGAAGAAGGAAGAGAAAACAGATAAAAAATAAAAAGAGTAATATTGATAGTGGCGGAGGTCTCTGGCCTCCGCAGCAGATAGTCTTACGATTAGTTCGACTTGGTGCTGCGGAGGCCGGAGACCTCCGCTACTTTTGTTTACTCATCTGGCCATTTACACGCAGCGCCCGTTGTCTTGAACGACGGGCGTTGTGCGTTCATGCTGCGCAGCTTCTTGCCCAGTTCTGCCGAAAGCTGCTTCACCTTCGCCGGATACTGCTCGGCAAGATTGCGGCTCTCGCTGATGTCCTGCGCAATGTTGAACAATTCCTTGCGACCGGTGGCGTAATAGTATATCAGTTTCCAGTCGCCGCGGCGTATGGCGCAGTTCAGATTGATGCCCGGTCCGTAGCCGTCCCACACGTTAGGGAAGTTCCAGATAAGGCTTCTGTCGGCTATGCGACTGTCCGCTTTGCCCTTCAGCGTGGGCACGATGCTGACGCCGTCGATGGTCTGCGGCACGTTATACTGCTTCACGCCCGCCATGTCGAGGATAGTGGGGTAGAGGTCCTCTATTATTATGCTGCTTGCGTTGCGTGTGCCGGGCTTTACGGTGTCGCCCCACTTCACGATGAACGGCACACGTATGCCGCCTTCGTAGAGCGAGCCCTTTCCGCTGAGCAGCGGCGCGTTCTGCGTGAATGGTTCGCCCTCGCGGAACTCAGGACTGCACGCCAGTCCACCATTGTCGCCGAGGAAGATGATGATGGTGTTCTCCGCTTCGCCGTTGCGCTGCAGCCAGTTCATTATGTCGCCCAGACTCTTGTCCATGCCCTCTACAAGCGAGGCATAGGAAGCGTCCTTGTCCGAAAGACCCTTACGCACGTACTTCGGGAAGAAGCGCATGTCCTTGTCGATAGGAATGTGCACGGCGTAGTGCGACATATAGAGATAGAAAGGCTGTTCGTACTTCTTCGCCTTTTCGAGCGCGCCTATCGCCTCCTGCGTCAGTGCTTCGGTGAGGAAGGTGCCCGTTCCCCAATACTTCTCCAGTCCGGGAGTCGACATACGCGAGTTGGGCTTGCCGTCGCGATCGTGTCCGTAGTTGCGTTCGCTCAGATAAGTAGCCACTCCGCCCGCCGCCGTGCCCGTTATGTTCACGTCGAAACCGAAGTGGCACGGGTTTTCGCCCGGCGTGTCCTTCGCTCCCCAATGCGCCTTGCCGCAATGTATGGTGTGATAGCCGCTGTCCTTCAGTATCTGCACGAACGACTTCGCCACGGCGGTGTTGTTCAGGGCGTCCACCTGCGCTATGCCGTTGTAGTTCCAGTCGGGCAGTGTCACCACGTCGCTCTCATGGTCGGTGGTCTTGTCGCGCTCCAGCGTCCAGTTCGTCACACGGTGGCGCGCCATGTTCATGCCCGTCATCAGGCTGCATCGTGTAGGCGAACTGATTGGGCAGGCATACGCTTGCGTGAACATCATTCCCTCGCTTGCCAGTCGCTCCATGTTCGGCGTTTCGTACATGTCGTTATATCGCGTTCGGCGGTCCCAGAACGCCACGGATGTGTCCTGCCATCCCATGTCGTCTACGAGAAACACGAGTATGTTGGGGCGCTTCCGCTGTTCGGCGTGTGCAGGAGCGCAGCCCAATGTTGCGGCAGCCGCGAGTATAGTAGCTTGTTTCAGATTCATAGTGATTTGTTTTTTAATAATTAACCCGATTAAACAGATTCTTCTCTTGGCTTGAAAGAATCCGTTTAATCGGGTTAATCCGTTGTTATCTATATCTTAATACAGCGTTATCTTAATACAGCGTTTTCGGCGCGATTCGGAAGCTGAAAGTATAGTCCTTATACTCTACGCGGTGACCCTTGCGGGCGCGTCCGTCGCCACCCCAGCTGTCAACACCGCCGACACCCGACTGCACGAGGTCGATGAAGAGGTTGGTATACTTCGACTTCTCTACCGACTGCGAGTGGCGCTGCTTCTTCTCTTTGCCCTCATCGAGAGCGAGAAGGTCGTAGTGGAGGGCAGAAGCCGAGAAGAGTTTGTCGCTCTCTACGCGGAAGCCCACGCCGTTCTTGTTGGTCTGGTTCCACCAGCGCAGGTCGCTCATCGTTCCGGTCTCCTGCGGACGAACGTACGGGTAGAAGAGGTCGTCTGCTGTAGAGTGGTAGATGCCTACGTTCTGCGAAATCTTGCGGTCAGAGTAGTTCTCTATCGGTCCGCGTCCGTTCCACTGCACCTGATCCATGTCGTAAGGCAGGTTCATCACCATACCGAAGCGGAGCATCTCCGACACCTTTGCGCCCGGAGTGGTCTTCAGATCCTGAGTGACTACGAGTGTGCCGTTAGCCTCTACCTGGTATGTGAGTGTGAGTGTAGACTTTACAGCAGGCATGTTATACACAGCTATTACAGTCTTCAGTTTTTTATCAACTGTGAGCGAGCGAAGTTTCATCTTCGGAGTGCGCCAAGCAGCGAAGTCTTTCTGCGACTGTGCGCCCATGTCGTTGTCTGTAACGGCGCGCCAGAAGTTAGGCTTGAGCGAACCGCCCTCGCCGAGGAGCGAATTGCCGCCAACCTCGTAGCGTGTGATGAAGCCCGTAGCGCGGTCGAAAGCCAGTGTGAAGTTCTGTGCCTGCAGCGTGAGCAGCGGCTCCTTCTTCTTGTCGGTGAGCTTCACTGCCTTCAGCGCCTTCTGCTCGTTCTCCGTCAGAGCGAGGTCTGTGCCCTTAGCTTCGCGCAATGCGAACTGCTGATAAGCCACGATGTCGCCAGCCTTCTGCAAGCCCTCGTCGTTCTTCAGACGGAACTCTACGTTCAGCATCACGTCCTTCGCCTCCTTGAGGTTGTCGATGTTGTACGGCAGCACGAAGTCGGCAGAGCTCTGCGCCTTTATCTCGGCGAGGTCTGCGATTGTGCCGTTCTGACGCTCGATGCCGTCAGCCACGATAGCCCAAGAGAGCGACACGTTGTCGAGCGGACGGAAGAAGTTTTCGTTGAACACGTTGAACTTCTTCTGTGCAAGGTCTGTCGGTTTCACCCAGATGTTCTGATACCAATAGCCCACCTCGTAAGCCTCAGGGTTGGGTTTGCGGTCGGGCGAGATGAATCCGTTGCAGTTGAAGTTGTTGTCCGACGGGTCGTAAGAGTTGAAGTCGCCGCCGTAGTTGTATATCATGTTGCCCTTAGCGTCCTTGCCGCGCAGACCCTGGTCTACGAAGTCCCAGATGAAACCGCCCTGATATATAGGATACTTGCGGATGAGGTCCCAGTAGTCCTGCATTACGCCGCAAGAGTTGCCCATAGCGTGAGCATACTCGCAATGAATCATCGGTTTGGTGCTTGCAGGGTCCTTAGCGTAGCGCTCTGCAGCCTCAGGTGTGATGTACATCTCGGCGTAGAAATCGGTGTTGGCGCCGAGGATAGCGCGCTCGAAGTGAACCGGGCGCGACGGGTCGAACTCGTTAATCCATTTCTTTACGGCTGCGAAGTTCTTCGAGTCGGCAGTCTCGTTGCCCATCGACCAGTAGATTACTGACGGATGGTTGAACTGGTTGTGCACGTTGTGCTCGTTGCGCTCCATAATCTGCTTGGCGAAGAGGTCGGTTGTTGTGACAGCGTTGCTATCGTAGAAGAAACCGTGGCTCTCCTGGTTGGCCTCAGCGCATACATATATGCCGTATTCGTCGCAAAGCTCGTAGAAGTACGGGTCGTCGGGGTAATGGCATGTGCGCACGGCGTTCACGTTGAGCTGCTTCATCAGCTTAACGTCCTCAACCATGCGTTCGCGTGAGATGACATATCCGCCGTCGGGGTCTATCTCGTGGCGGTTAGCGCCCTTGATGAGAATCGGCTGTCCGTTCACGAGCAGCTGCTTGTTCTTTATCTCCACCTTGCGGAAGCCGGTGCGCACCGGAACCGACTCTACGTCCTTGTTCTGCTGCTGCACGGTGACAACCACCTTATACAGATTCGGAGTCTCGGCGGTCCACTTCAGCGGGTTCTCCACGTCGAACTTCACGGTAGCGTTCACCAAAGCCACGTCGTGTCCCTTCTGCTTCTTCACCTTTGTAGAGTTGATTATCTTGCGGCTCACAACGTCGCCGTTCGGAGCGATGAGGTCGATGAGGAATTTGGCGTTGCCCTTAGCCTTGAGCGCAACGGCGAGCGATCCGTTCTTGTATTCGGCGTCGAGGTCTGGCGTAACGCGCACGTCATCGATGTGAGCGGTCTGCGAGCGCGAGTAGAGGAAGCAGTCGCGAGCCACACCCGAGAGGCGCCAGAAGTCCTGGTCCTCGCTGTAAGAACCGTCGCACCAGCGGAAAGTCTGGAAGGCGATGAGGTTGTCGCCCTTCTTGAGGAAAGGAGTGATGTCGAACTCCATTGCCGACTTCGAGTCCTCGCCGTAGCCAACGAAGTGGCCGTTCACCCAGAGATACATGTTCGACGTAACCGATCCGAAGTGAGCTATCACCTGGCGTCCGTTCCAAGAGTCGGGGATGCGTATTGTGCGGCGGTAAGAGCCTACGTGGTTGTCCTTTGTCGGAACCATCGGCGGATTGTTCTTGAAGTGTCCGCGCCATGCGAATCCGATGTTCACGTATTCGGGGTCGCCGAAGCCGTTCAGCTCCCAGATGCCTGGCACGCGCATGTTTTTCCACGCTGCGTCGTTATAGTCGGTGCGGAAGAAGTCGGTAGGACGCTGGTCGGCGTTCTCCACCCACTGGAAGCGCCAGTCGCCCTCAATAGAAAGGAAATTGCTCGACTTGTCGCGGTTGCCCTTCAGAGCAGCCTCGCGGTTCTCGTAAGCGAAGAAGGATGTGCGTGTGGCGAATCGGTTGACGTTGTTAACCGAGAGGTCGTGCCATTCCGTGAATGTCGGTTCGGCTACTCTTTCTGTCTGTTCGGCTGCGTTGATGAGGCACGGAGCCAAGCCCGCCACAGCCAGTGTTAATAGCAGATGTTTCATAATTATTCTGTTGTTTGTTTTCTGCGGTTTAAAGTTCTGACAACAAAGTTACTACAAATTTGGCGGAATTTACCAAAAATTGTAATTTTGTATGTTAAAATCAATGAATATGAACTATAATACGCATACTCTTGCTAACGGATTGCGCATAATCCACCTTCCGTCGGCTCAGCCCGTGGTGTATTGCGGCTACGCTGTAGGCGCCGGCACACGCGACGAGGAGCTCGGACGCGAGGAGGGAATGGCGCACTTCTGCGAGCATATCACCTTCAAGGGCACGGAGCGACGCACTTCGATGCAGATTCTGGGACATCTGGAGAGCGTGGGCGGCGACCTCAACGCCTTCACCAACAAGGAGGAGACGGTGTATCACGCCGCCGTACTGAAGGAGAATATCGACCGCGCCGTCGACCTGCTCACCGACATCGTGTTTCACAGCACCTATCCGCAGGCGGAGATAGACAAGGAGGTGGAGGTGATCGTAGACGAGATAGAGAGCTACAACGACTCGCCCGCCGAACTCGTGTACGACCTCTTCGAGAACGCCGTTTTCGGCGGACATCCGCTCGGACATAACATACTGGGCACGGCAGAGAAGCTGCGCCGTTACACTACGGCTGACGCGCTGCGCTTCACGCGACGCTACTATCGACCCGAGAACAGCGTGTTCTTCGCTTACGGCGACGTCGACTTCCGCAAGCTCGTGCGACTGCTTGAGCGCGCTAACGCTAACGTAGCGGCGGTATCCTTGCCGCCGCAGCAGCAAGCGTTGTGTGACGAGTCGGCTGGATGTGGCGGCGGCAAGGATACCGCCACTGCTGTTCTTCCGCCCTACGTGGCGCAGCACATAGAGCACCACATGGACACGCACCTGGCTCATGTGATGCTTGGCACTCGCGCCTACGACGTTCACGACGAACGCCGCATTGCGCTCTATCTGCTCAACAATATTCTCGGCGGACCTGGCATGACGGCACGCCTGAACGTGTCGCTGCGCGAGCGCAACGCTCTCGTCTACACGGTGGAGAGCATGGCGCAGAGCTATAGCGACACGGGTCTGTGGGCAGTATACTTCGGTTGCGACCCGAAGAACGTGAAGCGCTGTCTGCGTCTCATACGCCGCGAGCTGGACAAGGTGATGCAGCGTCCGCTGAGCGACGCGCAGCTGCGTGCCGCCAAACGGCATATACGCGGACAGATAGGCATCGCCTGCGACTCGCGCGAGTCGTTCGCACTCGACTTCGCCAAGAGCTATCTGCACTACGGTTGGAAGAAGGACGTGACGGCACTCTGCGAGCGCATCGACGCGCTCACGGCAGCCGACCTGCAGCGTGTGGCGCAGGATCTCTTTGCCGAAGAACGCCTCACGATGCTCGTAATCAAGTAGACGCAGGTCTTGTTTAACAACAGAAGTCGCGGTGCCTTCAGGGGGGGCACTTGTCTCCGCTCGGCTTTGCCGCTTGCCAGAGCAAGAAGTGCACCAACCGAGCAATAAGTACACCCACCGAGCAATAAGTGCACCCACAGAATAGATAGCGTCATTTACTTGGTTGGTGCAGCAGAGACTGCTGCACCCCCTGGGAGAAGTACACCCACCGAGCAATAAGTGCACCAACCGAATAGATAGCACCATTTACTTGGTTGAGGGCGTGTCAAAACTCCCAATATAAATAACAAAAAACTCGTTGTACGTTC
>ERZ1026901.421-NODE-421-length-34927-cov-22.817103_pt1 | contig 34927 bp, 27 predicted proteins | sample MGYA00380179_ERZ1026901 | MGnify/ENA primary metagenome ERZ1026901 (study PRJEB33269, sample SAMEA4719815) | human gut metagenome | biome: human-associated habitat; feature: organic feature; material: feces | place: Cameroon | collected 2013-10 ... | reverse complement strand
TCTGTGTCTCTTATTAAGAGATTCATAACCTCTGATCTTTTTCTCTACCCACTACGGCGACCCCTCGCCTACCCCTAAAAACTGCTCAGAATGCTGGCATTGGCCTTGTCCACCTCGGGCGAGGAGATGCTCTGCAGATAGATGCGCGTGGTCTGCTCGGAGTCGTGGCCCAGGGCCTCGCTGATGACGGAGAGGGGGATCTGTCGGTCGCGGGCGATGGTGGCCCAGGAGTGGCGGGCGACATAGAGGGTCAGCGGACAGGGAAGGCCGATGGCGCGGGCGATCTTGCGCAGGTGGTAGCTGATGCGTGCCTGGGCGTTGTGGTACTCCTTATTATATAGTCGGTCGCCGGAGAGAATGGGGAGGAGGAAGGGAGAGGAGGCGGTCTGGGCCTGATACTTTTCGACAATCTCCTGCATGAGGGGTTCCCACTTGACCTTCATCTTCTGTCCCGTCTTGCTTCGGGTGTAGCAGAGGAAGCCTTCGCGGAGGTCGCTCTTGCGGAGGTGGGCGAGATCGATGAAGGAGGCGCCACGGAGGTAGAAGGACATGAGGAAGAGGTCGCGGGCCAGTTCCAGGGAGGGATGGGCGGAGAGATCGGCCTCTTTGATGGTTTTGATGACGGAGAAATCGACGGCGCGCTTGCGGGTCTTGTCGATGCCGGTGTAGGTGGGGCGGAAGGGGTACTGCTGGGCGACGACGCCGTTGGCGACGGCACGGTTATAGACGGCGCGGAGGATGCGCATATAGAAGGAGATGGTGTTGCGGCAGATGCCTCGGTGCTTGAGCCACGCCTCGTAGGACTGGATGAGGGCGACATCGAGGCGGTCGATGGGGAGGTCGAACTGGTGGCGGAAGCGCATGAGGCTGTTGAGGGTGGACTGGTAGTTGTGGGCGGTGCACCACTGCTGGTTGATACGCATCTGGGCAATGAGGCGCTGCATGGTGGCGCACAGCGTGAGGTCTTTGGAGAGGCGATGGTACTCGTTGACGACGCTGTCGGCGGAATAGTTGACGGAGGTCTGGTCGAACGAGGTGACAATGCGGCACAACAGGCGGTACTCGCTCTGGATCATCGTGTCGATGCGGGCGAGGTGGATCCAGCGGGGGTCTTGGGTGGAGGGGGCATCGAGGAGGACCTGCTGGGAGAAGGCATCCCACTCGTGGGCGTGGAGCCGATAGGGAGTCACGATTTGGCGCACCACGCGGCGGTGAATAATCTGAAGGAACAATACGCCCTCCTTGCCTCGGACGGACGAGGGACGAAACTTAATCTTGATACTTGCCATTGCTTTACTCTTTTTTTGTTATCTCTTTATAACCATTGGGATGGATAACTCAAAAACGGGTGCAGGGCCGTAAATATGCGAAAAGATTTTCAAAAACGAAAAAAATATTGTAAATTTGCAATCATGATAAAAGCATTGTTTTTCGACGTGGATGGTACGCTCGTGAGTTTCAAGACCCACAAGATACCGGAGCGGACGATCCAGGCGCTACAAATGGCGCATGACCAGGGGGTGAAGATATTTACTGCTACGGGACGACCGAAGCAGTTGCTCAACAACATCCCAGAGGTGGAGCACCTGATGGATGGGTATATTCTCGCCACGGGGGCGCTGTGTATCTATGGTGAGACGGTGGTGAGAGAGGACCTGATCTCACACGAGGAGGTGCTGGCCTTGGTGGACCATTGCCGCAGGCACAACATTTCTTCTGTCGTGGTGGGCAAAAAGGATATTCAGTTTTTGAACCGCAACGAGATGGTGGATCATGCTTTCTTCGATATGCTGAAAGTGACGTACAACAAGTATGACGTGCCCTTGGAGGATGTCATCGACCAAGGGGTGCTGCAGATCACCTCGTTCATCACCGAGGAGCAGGAGAAGGAAATCATGCCACAGTTGCCGGGGTGTGCGTCAGCGCGTTGGTATCCTACGTTCTGCGACATCACGTCGGCGACGGCGGACAAGGCGAGGGGTATTCGTGCCATGGCAGACTACCTTAGTTTTGACATCAGCGAGACCATGGCGTGTGGCGACGGGGGTAACGACCGCCCCATGCTTTGTGCTGCTGGCATTGGTGTGGCGATGGGCAATGCGGTCGATGAGGTGAAAGCGCATGCGGACTATGTGACCTCCACCGTCGATGAGGACGGAGTGTGGAATGCGCTGCGCCATTTTGACATCATCTGACAATACTAGAAGAAATTGACGAAAGCTGTTCGCGCTGCTTGCGAATCAACTCTATTGTTTCCTGCATCTTTCGTTGCAAGACCTGCTTGGCATTAGCCGAACTCTGCCGCGCAGAGGTAGCCACCTGGCTCATCAGCTCATGAAGCATGGCGTCCGTGGGTTCCTCCATAGAAGTCAAACGATAGTCTTTTATACTCATAACATCTAATCCTTTCGATTCTATTTTCGTGTATTTGCAATTAAAATAGGATGGTGCAAAGATAAGTATTTTCTATGAGAAGAAAAAATCTTTGAGAGAAAAAGTCTATCCATGCTAAAGTGGCAAGCAAGCTTTCATGGATTCCACACGACTCGTAGTCAACCAAAGGCGAAGGTAGGAAAAGGGCAGTGAGACGGAAGAACATGCTGCTGCAAGGGAAACAACTATGAACAACGCTTCGCAAGGACCAAATCCAAAAAACACGACCAAGGCAAAGCGGGGCAGGGACTGCCAGAATGGCATATCGTTAGGGAATGTAAAATGGGCAGGAGGTAAAACTAAGAGCCGTTAAGTGTAAAAAGAAAACTGTTAAAATCGGATAAAGATTCATGACAGATAGTCAGTTTTACATTTTTTGCGCCTATATTTGCACCACGTTTCGGCAGAAAGCCTGTCGGTAGGAAAGTAAACGACGGCTGACGCGAACGCAATGGAAGTAAAAATATAAGAAACAAAAAAGATATTGTAGTATGAAGAAATTTTCGAAGTATCTGATGAGTGCCGCCACAGTGACGGCGTTGGCTCTCTCTACGGGAGCATTCCTGAAGGTATATGCGGCTGAGGCCCCGGCATCCGTCGTTGCTGGACAGCCGGTCGATCTGACCTATGCCGCCGAGAAATCGTTGCCCTCCGTCGTCCACATCAAGTATGTGCAAAACTCCAAGACGAAGACCGTCGAAGTGCAGGACGACCCCTGGGGCGGTTTCTTTGACCCGTTTGGCTTCTTCGGCAACCCCGGTGGCGGTTCGCGCCAGCAGCGGGTGCAGACCCCGAAGCGCGAGGCTACGGGATCGGGCGTGATCATCTCGCAGGACGGATACATCGTGACCAACAACCACGTCGTGGAGGGTGCGGACGAACTGACCGTTACGCTCAACGACAACCGCGAGTTTAGCGCCAAAATCATCGGTACGGACAAGCAGACGGACCTCGCCCTCATCAAGGTGAACGCCAAGGACCTGCCCGCCATCACCATCGCCAACAGCGACGACCTGAAGGTCGGAGAGTGGGTGCTGGCTGTCGGCAACCCGTACAACCTCAACAATACGGTGACGGCAGGTATCGTCAGCGCGAAGTCGCGTGGACTGGGTGCGAGCGCCAACGGCATCGAGAGTTTCATCCAGACCGATGCGGCCATCAATCCGGGCAACTCGGGTGGTGCACTGGTGAACACGCGTGGAGAGCTGGTCGGCATCAACGCCATGCTCTACTCGCAGACGGGTTCCTTCACGGGCTATGGTTTCGCCATCCCGACGACGATCATGAACAAGGTGGTGGCTGACATCAAGAAGTATGGAAGCGTGCAGCGTGTGCAACTGGGCATCACGGGTACGGACGTGCTCAACCACATCAACCGCCAGAAGGACCAGGGCAAGGAGATCGACCTCGGCACCAACGACGGTGTCTATGTCAACTCCGTCTCTGAGGACGGCAACGGCGCTGAGGCCGGACTGGAGGAAGGCGACGTGATCACGAAGGTGGACGGCAAGCCCATCGTGAAGATGTCGGAGCTCCAGGAGATGATCAACGCCAAGCGTCCGGGCGACAAGATCACGCTGACGTATCTGCGCAACAAGAAGAAGATCGAGAAGACCATCACGCTGAAGAACGCCCAGGGCAACACGAAGCCGATCGAGCAGGCTGACATCGACGTGCTCGGCGCACAGTTCCGCCCCGTGACGAAGGCGATGATGGAGCAGCTCAACATCACGTATGGTCTGGAGGTGATCAAGGTGAACAGCGGAGCACTGAAGGATGCGGGCATCAACCGTGGCTTCATCATCCAGCGCGTGAACGAGGGTATGGTCAAGACCATCGACGACCTGCAAAAGGAGGTGAAGAAGGCCAGCGTGAGCAAGGATCCCGTGCTCTACATCCAGGGTATGTATCCGACGGGAAAGAAGGCTTACTTCGCCGTGCCTATCGGAGAGTAATCAGCAGAAAAAAATCCACATGACATAGGAAGAAGGCCAGGCGCAATCGGACGGGAAGACCGTTGGGTTGCGCCTGGTTTGTCTTCGGGATGGTCTCGGGATGGCTTCGGGACGGACCGCGTCCTGGGACGCAGAAAGCAGGATGTGGAAAGAAAATTGGCGCTAAATTTGCATAATCATAGGATTGTCCGTACCTTTGTTGGCCTATAATAAAAAGTGTAATTCGTGAACGCGATGATGCAATATCAAGAAAAAACTGTGATGAAGCAATGGAAGCAGGTTGTCCTGTCGGTGATCATGATCCTCTGTGCGGGTGCTGCCTATGGCGGAGACTTCCTGCCGACGAAGGTCTATATGTTTGGCTTTGCAGCCTCCTTCAACGACTCGACGGTCTATTTCACCGACGTGCAGCAGCTGGAAGGGGCCTGGGTGTATGAGAAGGAGCGCTCCTTTCTCGTGAACCGGGACGAATACTCCTACCAGCTACGCAACTTCCTGAAGCAGATGGGGCTGGAGGCGCCCACCTGCGTGACGGTCTATGCCTTTGATGAAAAGGAGATCTATAAGAAATACCTAAAAATGCGCCAGCGCTATGAGGGCAAGAAACGCAAGTTTGACCTCCTGGTGAGAAACGTGCCCGCGGAGGTCTTTGCCTACAAGGTCGTGGAACCCGGCGTAGGCAGGGTCATCATCGACCCGAAACTGGCGGAGGCGGCGGCCGAGAAGACGGACCGTGCCACGGCCAAGGCGCAGCGCAAGGCGGAGAAGAAGGCACGCAAGGCGGAGAAGAAGGCACAGAAGAAATAAAGACACCGGCGCGATATGGAAGCAAACTGGCACCGACACTACTTCAGCATTGCTGACCACCGCGTGGGGGTCTTCTTTCGTGAAGGACAGACCAACGACCTGGCGCTGATACCCTCCTACGAACCGTTTCGCACGACGGAGGAGGAGGACTGCGTGATGGTGATGGAGGTGGACGACACCTTGCACCCCGTGCCCAAGGATCAGCGCAGTCGTATCCGCGTCTTTGACACGGGCAACGGCGACACGGCGGTGGATCGGCTGGAGGATGGTGGCTACCAGTTTATCATCAAGGACATACGGGGCCGCGCGTGCTGTCTGCTAATCGCTGACAAGGCGTTTGCCCACTGCCGTTGTGCGCTCAACGGCGACGGGATGATGCGGTCCTTTGGACTGAACAGTGCGCTGATGCTCGCCTACGCCTTTGCCACAGGAGGGCGGCAGACGCTACTCATCCACGCCTCGCTGGTGCGCCACCAAGGGCGCGGCTATGCTTTTGTCGCCAAGAGCGGCACGGGCAAAAGCACGCAGGTGGCGATGTGGCTGCGGTGCATACCGGGGTGTGACCTGATGAACGATGACAACCCCGTGGTGCGCGTGATAGACGGCGAGGCCATGATCTATGGTTCACCGTGGAGCGGAAAGACGCCGTGCTACCGACAGGTGAAGGCGCCCCTGGGGGCGATCACCCAGATAGACCGGGCGCCGGCCAACTCGGTGGACAGGCTCTCGCCGCTGCAGGCTCTGGCGATACTGCTGCCGTCGTGCTCGTCGATGAAATGGGACGAGAGGCTGCACGGACAGGTCTGTGACACGATGTCGGAGGTAATCGGCCTGACACCCATCTACATGCTCCACTGTCTGCCCAACGAGGAGGCAGCGAGGGTGTGCTGTCGGGCCATAGCAAAGGAATAGGAAGATGCAGATACCCAACGCCATCCTCATACCCGAGATCATTCGGCTGCTGGACGAAGGCCACACGGTGACACTTCGGCTCAGAGGCTACTCGATGCGTCCGTTTCTGGAGGACGACCGCGACGTGGCGCTGCTGGTGAAGGCGGAAACGGTGAAGGTGGGGGACCCCGTACTGGCGGAGGTATCGCCACGCCACTATGTGTTTCATCGCATCGTAGCCATCGAGGGCGAGGCCGTGACCTTGCGCGGCGACGGCAACCTGGCGGAGGAGCACTGCCGACTGAAGGACGTGAAGGCGGGGGCCATCGGATTCTACCGCAAAGGACGGAAGACGATGGACCGCACGGACGGCTGGAAATGGAAGGCATATAGCTACTGCTGGACAAGGCTCTACCCGATCAGACGGTATCTGCTGGCGATACACCGCCGGCTGGTGCTGAACGAGTGGGGAAGAGGAAGAAAAAACACGAATAATAACGAATCATGAGAGTAAAAAAAGGATTTATCAATCGCAATGTCTGTGGCGAGTCGGTTTTGCTGGCCACGGGACAGGAGAATATCGACTTCACCAATATCATTTCACTCAACGAGACGGCGAACTTCCTTTGGAACGAACTGGCCCAGCGGGAGGATTTCACCATCGACGACATGGTGGAACTGCTGACGGGCGAATATGAGGTGGAGGCGGATGAGGCGAAGGCGGACTGCCAGGCACTGGTACAGCAATGGACGGACGCAGGCATCTTGGAGGGTGAGGACTTGCCCCCGGTCTCGCCCCACGTCGTCGAGGAAAAGGCGCAGGCTGAGGCGGAAGCGCCGCAGGAAGCAGCACCGAAGAAGAAGGAGAAGAAGGGGTTCTTCAGCAAACTGTTCAAAAACTGACGGTAGGAGGAAGAACTTTTTCTTGACGCGCCTCATTTTTAGTGTGGGTGAGACAGAAAAAACATGCGTAAAATTTGGAGAAAACGCATAAAATGCGTAAATTTGCATCCAAAATAAGCAAAGATTAGTTCTGGATATTTTTAAGGTAAAAAAGATAACACAATATTCATTATACAACAACCATAGAAGCAATGAGCGAAAAAAGAGTTTACACCTTCGGCAATGGTAAGGCTGAAGGTCGTGCGGAAATGCGCAATCTGCTGGGTGGCAAGGGTGCAAACCTTGCTGAAATGAACCTCATCGGCGTGCCCGTACCCCCGGGATTCACTATCACCACCGACGTTTGCAACGAATATTTTGAGAAAGGAAAGGACGACGTGGTCGCTTTGCTGAAGAGCGAAGTGGAGAAGAGCGTGAAGCACATCGAGAAATTGATGGGCGCGAAGTTTGGCGATCCTATCAACCCGCTGCTTGTCAGCGTCCGCTCTGGTGCGCGCGCTTCCATGCCGGGTATGATGGACACCATCCTCAACCTGGGTCTCAACGACACCGTGGTGATCGGACTGGCACAGAAGACGGGCAACGAGCGTTTTGCCTATGACAGCTACCGCCGATTCGTCCAGATGTATGGAGACGTTGTGATGGGCATGAAGCCCGAGAACAAGGAGGACATCGATCCCTTCGAGGCTATCATACAGCAGGTGAAGGCACAGCGCGGCATCAAACTCGACAACGAGATGAATGTCGATGAGCTGAAGCAGCTGGTGGTGCTCTTCAAGCAGGCGATCCAGGAGCGCACGGGCATGAAATTCCCGACGGATCCGATGGAGCAGCTCTGGGGTGCCATCTGCGCCGTCTTCGACAGCTGGATGAACGACCGCGCCATCCTCTACCGCAAGATGGAGGGTATCCCCCAGGAGTGGGGTACGGCCGTGACGGTGATGGCAATGGTCTTCGGCAACATGGGCGACACGTCGGCAACGGGTGTGTGCTTCAGCCGTGACGCCGCTACGGGTGAGAACATCTTCAACGGTGAGTATCTGATCAACGCCCAGGGCGAGGATGTGGTGGCCGGTATCCGCACACCGCAGCAGATCACCAAGGAGGGTTCGCTCCGCTGGGCGAAGCTCCAGGGCATCAGCGAGGAGGTGCGCGCCAAGAAGTATCCGTCAATGGAGGAGAACATGCCGGAGATCTTCCAGGAGCTCAACGCGCTGCAGGACAAGCTGGAGAAGCACTACCACGACATGCAGGACATGGAGTTTACCGTACAGGAGGGAAAACTCTGGTTCTTGCAGACGCGCAACGGTAAGCGCACGGGTACTGCGATGGTGAAGATCGCCATGGACTTGCTCCACGAGGGCGAGATCGACGAGAAGACGGCGCTGAAGCGTTGCGAGCCGGGCAAGCTGGACGAACTGCTCCACCCGGTCTTCGACAAGGAGGCTTTGGCAGGTGCCAAGGTGCTGACGCGTGGTCTGCCGGCTTCGCCGGGTGCTGCCTGCGGACAGATCGTCTTCTTCGCTGACGATGCCACGAAATGGCACGAGGAGGGCAACCGTGTGGTGATGGTGCGTATCGAGACGAGTCCGGAGGACTTGGCAGGTATGAGCGCGGCAGAGGGTATCCTCACGGCGCGTGGCGGTATGACGTCGCACGCTGCTGTCGTGGCACGTGGTATGGGTAAGTGCTGCGTGAGTGGCGCCGGTGCCATCCAGGTGGACTACAAGGCGCGCACGGTGCAGATCGAGGGCACGCTGCTCCACGAGGGTGACTATATCTCCATCAATGGTTCGACGGGTGAGGTATATTTCGGTGAGGTGAAGACGCGTCCGGCAGAAGTGACGGGTGATTTCGCCGAACTGATGAAGCTCTGCGACAAGTATTCGAAACTCGTGGTGCGCACGAATGCGGACACGCCGCACGACGCGGAGGTGGCACGCAACTTCGGCGCAGTGGGTATCGGTCTCTGCCGTACGGAGCACATGTTCTTCGAGAACGAGAAGATCAAGGCGATGCGCGAGATGATTCTTGCCGACTCAGGTGAGGGTCGTGAGGCTGCGCTCAACAAACTGCTGCCCTATCAGCGTCAGGACTTCTACGGCATCTTGAAGTGTATGGACGGCAAGCCGGTGAACATCCGCTTGCTCGACCCGCCTCTCCACGAGTTTGTGCCGCACGATCTGCGTGGTCAGGAGATCATGGCATCGGACATGGGTGTGAGCGTCCGCTTCATCCAGAACCGTGTCAACTCGCTGTCGGAGCACAACCCGATGCTGGGTCTGCGTGGATGCCGTCTCGGCAATACGTTCCCTGAGATCACGGCCATGCAGACGCGTGCCATCCTCGGTGCTGCCTGCCAGCTGAAGAAGGAGGGCTTTGACCCGCGTCCCGAGATCATGGTGCCGCTGGTAGGTATCGAGTCGGAGCTGGAGCAGCAGAAGGAGGTGATCTACAAGACGGCAAATGAGCTCTTCGCACACGAGGGTGTGGAGGTGCCGTTCAAGGTGGGTACGATGATTGAGATCCCGCGTGCCGCACTGACCGCAGACCTCATCGCCCGTCATGCCGAGTACTTCAGCTTCGGTACGAACGACCTCACGCAGATGACCTTCGGCTATAGCCGTGACGATATCGCCAGCTTCCTCCCCTCTTATCTGGAGAAGAAGATCTTGAACGTCGATCCGTTCCAGGTGCTCGACCAGGAGGGTGTCGGCCAGTTGGTGAAGATGGCTGTCGAGAAGGGCCGTGCCACACGTCCCGACCTCAAGTGCGGTATCTGTGGAGAGCATGGTGGTGAGCCTTCATCCGTGAAGTACTGCCACCGCGTGGGCCTCAACTACGTCAGCTGCTCGCCGTTCCGCGTGCCTATCGCACGCCTCGCTGCTGCGCAGGCTGCTGTGGAGGAGTAATAAGATAAGCCCTCGTAACTAACGAGTTAGGCGGTAAGTCTCTGATAACAAAGAGGCTAAAACTCTTCAAACAAGATAAATTAGGGCTGATACTTCGTAAGAAGTGTTAGTCCTAATTTTTATGCTGAAAAGGTTCTGGATCGATGTCAATAATTCCGCCAGAAACACCTTTTTAAGATAAATATTGAAGAATATGAAAAATAAATAGTATCTTTGCATCCGAATTGATGAACTCAATGATTTGAGCATTCGGAAATTTACATCAAGAACGCAGCAATGCGTGCCAACCGAGCTTCAGGAATAGAGCATTCCAAAGAGCCACGGTGGCGAGCGAAAGCAGATGTGGGCATACGCCAAAAACTCATTATAGCTCAGAGACTGTAGATTTCCTTATGTGTCCTTTCGTAGGCATATAGGGATTTTTCTTTTCTTCTCCAGCAAGTGTTGTTACTTGTCGTTAGACCCACAACAGTGATCGTCTCTTTAGTGTCTAACAATTAAATAACAACGAAAATGGAAGAATTAGGTAAATCAAGATGGGAAGGAAACGAACATTGGTTCAAATTCGGACATCAAGCAGGATTGAAGAGGTTTGACGAAATCTCTACTCTTGGTAGCACCGCAACAGCTGTTGCGCTCAGGTCTGTGAAATATCAGCTTGAAAATGAGCTTGGCTTTGAGGTCTCAGATGACTTGTTTTGTGAGATTTTTAGGAAGGTTTGTAATTTCCGGCCAGTGCCGGCACTTGACTGCTATGCTCCACTGGAGTTCATTCAAACTTTACAGAGAATCCTCGAAAAACATGCTGTTTCTGGGGAACATGTTGGAGCAATCTGGAGAACATTTAGAGTTCGTGTGGACAATCTAAGATGTTATAAGAACATTCTGCTCCATGTTCCCCACTCATCTTCTTCTTTTCCTGAAAATTCAAATCACTCTTATAATGATTTGGACTATGAAGAAAGACTCCTTGTCGATTACTACACAGACGAATTGTTCGTGTCTCATGCTGAAACAGAACACATAAGCTCTGTCGTATTCCCATATTGCCGTCTATATTGCGATGTGGAAAGGCTGATAAATGATCCATTAGAAAAAGAGGGGCTCGGCATTAGATATCTCAGAGAGGTTAAAACAGGTAGTGGATATCCTTATCGTTCTTTCAGCTCGAAAAATGAAGCATTCATTCAGTATATTGACTTTCATTCATCCGTATCAAAGAAAATCATTGCCATGGGTGAAGGTACGTTGTTGATAGACTGTCATAGTTTCTCCAGCAAACCTAATCTACTGAATTCGAATCCACCTGATATCGATATTTGTATCGGCTACAACGACGATGACACCTGTCCGAACAAAGTCGTCATTGGAAATATCGTTCATTATTTCGAATCTCTTGGCTATAAGGTTGGCATGAATGAGCCTTTCTCTAATAGCAAGACTTTCTCTGTACCTATCAAGTATCATTCAGCCATGATAGAAGTCAACAAACGTCTCTACATGGACGAGCTGACCCTGGAGAAAACAGAAGAATTCAACAAACTTCAACAAGAAATAAGATTACTCTATGGTATCTTATTAAAGCCATAGAGGAAATATACGTAACAAATAAAAAGAAACACAAAGGATGCAAAAGAAGGGATTTTTGTAGCGATCCCATAGCGTCAAAGTAACTTTTTTGATGAAAATCACTTTTTTCTTGGAGGTGTGCCTACCGTTGGCATACCTCCTTTTAACGGAAAACTCACAGAGGAAAAAGTGGAGTTTATAAAGTATCATAATCAAGAAGCATCTATTACGCTTCTTCATTTTGACAAAACAACAACGGAATTTGGTAAATAGATGTGAATTGTTAAATAATTGCCATGCACAACAATGTTTGCCGTAAATTATTTACGGCAAACACTTTTTTTTGTACCTTTGTAGGCAACTTAGAAACTTCTCTAAATTAATATTGTCATGTTAACGAAATTCGCAGTTAAGAACTACAGAGGGTTTAAGAATCGCATCGAGTGGGACTTGTCCCATCCGAGCAATTATACGTTCAATAACAACGCCGTGCATAATGGCATTGTGAAGAATGGCATTATCTATGGACCGAACGGAGCAGGAAAATCGAACTTCGGATTGGCAATATTCGACATCGCCAACCATCTTTCTCACAAGTGGAAGAAGCCTGATTACTATCTGAACTATGCTTGTGCATTATGCCACAACGATCCGGTTGAATTCGATTACACATTTTCTTTCGACGGTCATGTGGTAAAATACAGTTATAGCAAAGTGGCATCAGAACTTAAAGGCAGTATCATCAGTGAAAAACTAACAGTTGACAACAAAGAGATTCTTGCTAAAGACAAAGACGAACTGGCTATTTCCGAAGAATTTGGCCTGACCGCCGTTGCCATTCAGAATCTGAAAGATAGTGCCAACAACATTTCTATCGTCAACTTCTTGTTGGGTTCTGTGCCACTCCCCAAAGATCATGTCCTGCTGCAACTTCGTGACTTCGTAGAGAATATGCTGTTCTTTAGAAGTCTCGATTATCGTGAATTCATTGGCTTGAAGGAAGGTGGCAGCAACGTGGAAGAGTATATCATAAAGAATCACCTCGCTGACAACTTTGCAGCTTATTTGAAAGAAGTTAGTGGTCAGGAGTATGAGTTTGCGCCGAATACGCAGGGCGACAACACGCTCTTCTGCATAATGAACGGTGTGAGAATTCCGTTCCAATGGGTTGCATCCACAGGCACAAGAAATCTGGAGTTACAGTATTATTGGCTGAAAGAGATGGACAACGCTTCGTTCGTCTTCATCGACGAATTTGATGCTTTCTACCACCACGAACTTTCCTATAAGATTTGCAAGCGATTGTTTGAAGGCAACAACCAGGTGTTCGTAACCACCCACGACACATTCCTTCTTTCCAATGACTTGCTTCGTCCTGACTGCTTCTTTATTCTTAGAAACAACGAGATAAAGGCTATTTGCGATCTGACGAACAAGGAACTTCGTTTTGCTCATAACTTGGAAAAACTGTATAGAGGCGGAACTTTTGGCTTATGATTCTATTTGTATTCGAAGGCGACGTGCGTGAGCCTCGCCTGTATAGAACACTGGAAAGACTCTATTTCCCGAAAGTGAATGACAACATCATTTGTTCTTTCGGGAATAACATATATGACCTTTACAATGAGCTGAAGGAATATGAAGACGGTGGAGACATTGTTTCTGTCATGCGAGAACGTTTGGCAGCAAGAGGTGACTCCACCTTGAACGGCATGAGAAGTTCAGACATTTCGGAAATATTCTTATTCTTCGACTATGACTTCCAAAATTCTCACCTTTCGCTTGAAGATATCAATCGAAGAGTAGAAGAGATGTTGGCATTGTTTGCAGACGAAACCGAGAACGGAAAACTCTACATCAACTACCCGATGATTGAATCCATCCGCTATACCAAGGAACTTCCCGACAACGATTATGCCAACTATGTAGTTAGCAGAGAAGAGTGCAAAGACTTCAAACGCCTGGCTCGTGATTTTTCGGCTTACAACAGTCTCGACCACATCTTGTTCAAGGATGGCGAAACGCCGACCAAGGAAAAGTATATGAAGGTGAAAGACAACTGGCAATATCTGAAGCAAATGAATGTCAGTAAAGCTAACTTGCTTATAGCAGGATTATATACGGTGCCAAAGGACAAGTCTGTTGTCAATCAGCTATCAATATTCGAAAGGCAACTCTTGCTCCATGTCAAACCTAATAGAAGTGTTGCTGTATTAAATTCTTTTCCTATTTTCATCTACGAGTATATGAAATAGTCAATGTGTACAGAATATGCGACGTTTATCGTCGTAGATTGTCGCACATAGAACGAAGGCTATATGTATATACACAAATGACCCCTTCCTTCATCCGGACAACCTAGAAGTAAGTAGCCATTTGCTTTTGACTAATAAGAAATCACATATTTTGAGTATTGCTAGTTCTGCTGTCCATTTATAATTTTGCACCCGCAATAGCAAAATGCAACTCAAGTGGGTGAAAAAAAAATAATACTAACAGGGGCGATGCTCGCAGCATGTCTTGCTGCAAAAGCTGACGATATCCGCGGACATATAGTGGATGCCGGAAGCAATGATGCCGTGGCGTACGCTACAGTGACAATCACTGATTCGCACAATAGGAAACTCACCACCGTGAGTGATATTTCTGGCTATTTCATATTTCAGGACCTCAGTTCGGACAGGTACACCATCACCGTGTCATACCTGGGCTACCACACCCTGACCCAGACCTACACCAGCAGGAACGGAGAGACCGTAACGCTGACACTGAAGCTGAAACAGGACAACCGCGTACTGAACGAGGTGGTAGTGACGGCGCACGAGTCGCAAGGTATCACTACGTCGTCCGTGATCGACCGCAAAGCTATAGAGCATCTGCAGCCGTCGAGTTTCACCGACCTGTTATCACTATTGCCTGGTGGGACAACCCAATTGCCCGACCTCACCAATGCCAACACCATCAGACTGCGCCAGGCTGGAAGTGGAGGGAGCAACTACGATGTCAGTGCGATGGGAACACTGTTTGTAGCCGATGGCATCCCGATGAATACCAATGCCAACATGCAGATCGTGAAGCAGGCATCAAACGGCACCGTCGGTGATCCCGATGCTGGGAGGAGCCATGTGACAAGCGGCGTGGATATGCGCAGTATACCGACGGATAACATAGAGAGCGTGGAGGTGATAAGAGGTATCGCACCCGTGGAATACGGCGATATGTCGAGTGGCGTGGTACTGATAAAGCGGAAGTTGAAAGCCACACCCTTTGAGGCACGGTTCAAGGCCGACTCCTATAGTAAACTACTGTATGCTGGCAAGGGAATAGAACTGGGTAGCCTGATCGTCAACCTGGGGCTGGACTACCTCGACGCAAAGGCGGACCCACGAGACCCGATGAACAACTACAAGCGGCTGACAGCATCGGGACGCATGCAAGACGAATGGCAGGTGGGCAACGCGCGGCTGAGATGGCGCAGCAACATCGACTACACAGGATCGTTCGATGACGAGAAGCACGACCCAGAAATATTGAAACAGAAAGACGACGCATACAAGTCGTCATACAACAGACTGAGCATGAGCCACTCCATGCTACTGACCCCCAGCAGTCCCTCTTTCTTCAAATCCATGAACCTTGACGTGGCTGCGGCCTACGAGTGGAGCAGGATCGAACAACAGAAGAGCATCAGCCTGAGCCGCGATATGGCAGCATCGACATCACTGGAGGAAGGCGAACACGACGGGACCTTCCTACCCTATCACTATATCTCGAACGTGACCGTAGATGGGAGACCACTCAACCTATACGCCAAACTGAAGGCTCTGTTTGCATACAACAGCGGTCAACTGGCGCAGCGCATTCATGTCGGAGCAGAATGGAAGATGGATAAAAACTATGGCAGGGGACAGGAGTACGACCCAGCACTGCCCGTAAGCCCAGGGACACCCTACCGGCCGCGCAACTACAGCGCCATACCAGCGATGCACCAGGTGAGTTTTTTCCTACAAGACAACCTGACGTTGCCTGTGGGCAACAACCTGCTGACAGCACAAGTGGGTCTGCGCGGAAGCAGTCTGGCCCATATTGCGAAAGAATACACCATGAGCGGAAAAATATATCTTAACCCGAGGTTGAACTTGCAATGGAGATTTCCCGAGATCAGCATGGCAGGAAAACCGCTAACGATTGACATCAATGGGGGGTGGGGACAACAAAGCAAGTTTCCTACCCTACTCCAGATTTATCCCGACCTCATATACACCGACCTCATCGAGCTCAACTATTACAACATGAACGCCGACTATAGGCGGATCTATCTGCACACGTATATCGATAATCCCACAAACTACGGGCTCGAACCAGCAAGGAACGACAAATGGGAAATCAGAATCGGGGCACAGTGGGACGGCAACTCGGTCAGCGTGACGTATTTTCGCGAACAGATGAACGACGGATTCCGCACCTCTGCAAAGGTAAGGCCGTATGACTACAGGGATTACGACGAGAGCGCAATAGACGGCAATAGCCTCAGCGCGCCACCGGCACTCAAGAATCTGCCGTATGTAGAAAAACGTGTGCTCGGCATGTACGGCATGACCACAAACGGCAGCAAAATGATCAAAGAGGGCGTAGAATGGCAGATGGCCACCAAGCGCTTCGAGATGCTGAAGACGAGGCTGACCGTAAACGGGGCATGGTTCAAGACCACCTACACCAACAGCGACCCGATGTTTCGCAGCAATACTACTGCCGTCGTGGACGGCACACCGGTGAACGACCTCTATATCGGCTACTATGAAAATAAGGCGGGAAGCGTGCGGGAGCAACTCAACACCAACATCATGGCGGACACCTATATCCCTAAGCTCGCCTTGTCGTTCTCGCTCACGGCCGAATGTATGTGGTTCACATCATCAAAATCGATCCGGACCAGCGGTGTACCACTGAAATATATCGACAACAACGGAGAGATACACGATTTCACAGAAGAAAGCAAACAGGATGTCTATCTGCAATGGCTCATCAACAGATACAACGATGCGGCATGGCTCAAGCAGAAAGTGCCATTCTATATGTTTCTGAACTTGAAAGTGACTAAAGAGTTTGGCAAGTGGATGAAACTGGCTCTCTTTGTGAACCGTATGATCGACTACATGCCAGACTATACCACCAACAGTGGTATGACGGTGAGAAGGACGTCGAAACCATTTTTCGGTATGGAAATCAATTTCAATATTTGATACAATAAAAAAAAGAACAATATGAAAACATCACATTTTTTGATGCTCATTGCTTTATGCATGTTGGCACTGACTGGGTGTAGCAACGACGACATTCAGTCGGTAGATACGACGCCGGCAGATATCCGCGTCTCGTTCACTACTCCTGCAGGGTATAGTGAGGAACTGACTATGACGGACGTCCATTTGACACTGACAGAAATCAATACCGGCAAAGAGACAGCCTTCAGTTTTTCGACGGCAGAAAATATGACGGTAACACTGAATAGCGTGGATGGCGGTTACTACAGAATCAGCGCTACGGGAAAACTGAACTACAGAAACAGCGACCTAGTGGCGAAGACGGTAGAGGTGACGGCATATAGCGACGGAACAACGCTATCAAAGGAAAACGCCGTCGTGAACCTCGCGCTGCAAGTGGTATCGCAACCTGACCAGGATCCGGCAGACATCGCTTACAAGGGATTCGTACTGGCAGAAATTTTCTGTGCAGGAACAGTAAACGCACAGGGGAGCTACTATTATGCTGACAAGTATTTTGTAATTTACAACAATACTGACCACGTGCTCTACGCTGACTCGCTCGTGATAGCAGAAAGCGATTTCTTGACCACCATGAAGCAGGAATACAAACCGAACATCATGGATACCGACATGGCCGTGGCGGCAATGTATATGATTCCAGGAACTGGGCGCGACGTGCCCGTGCAGCCGGGTGGCAAACTGCTGATAGTGGACAACGCCGTGGACCACACGGTGGCTAACCCCAACTCCTGGAATATGACCACAGCCGACTACGAATGGTATGACGAATCGACCAATCCACAGTTTACGGACATAGACAACCCGAAGGTGCCGAATCTTGAGAAGATCTACTGCAGCACGCTGACTCTGTGGAGTCCGCACACACAAGGGTTCAAGTCGTACGCCCTGGCAAGGATGCACACCGACAAGAATACGTTTCTCTTGGACTACCTATACAACTACAACTACCATCTGACGGGACAGACCGGCGAGGCTGACATGACAGGCACAAGCTACCGTCTGCCAAACAGTTGGATTCTGGACGCCGTAAACATGAGTAGCAAGGCTGGATTTCAATGGATCGTAACATCGCCAGCCCTCGACCGCGGGTTCACCTATAACTCGGAGTTTAACTTTGATGATAGCCGCTTCGGAAAGAGTGTGCGACGCAAAGTAGCTTCGATGGACGGCAAAAGAGCCATACTGATGGACACTAACAACTCCGCGGAGGATTTTGAGCCAAGGACAAAGGCGGACCCGTTCCATACATTCGGTATATAGACACCTACTGCTCATAGTGACTACAAGGAAGAAGCATCCATATATGAACATAAGTATCAAGGCAGGAATACTGCCCGTCGCACTCCTCAACACGGTGGCAATGACAGCAGCCAACGATAGCATCGTTTGGAAGAGGCAGGTATATAGCACGGGGCACGTGCGCTTCAGACAAGAAGTACTGGCAAGTCCCGCAATGAGAAACTATCTGCACACACCGTCGATATCGGAATTCTCTGTCTATGCAACGACGGAACCAGCAGCGGCAGCAAGGATACCGCAACTGGGACGCGGCGGAAAACAGTTTGGTATGGAAGCTTCCTCCTTCCAGCAGCTCGGTGCGAACAGTGTGGTGTGGGGAAAGGCTTCCTATCAAAACGGAAAGAAATATGACGTGATGTGGAACGAAACGAGTGATTTCCTGCTCTTATACCCGTATGTCATGGGCGACGCCAAAGGGGGCGACCAAAACTACGAGAGCTATCGGCTCGACGGGGGATACTCCACACGACACGGAAAGACATGCTATGGTGTGGACTTGGGATACCGGACTTTGTCGGAATACCGCGACCGTGACCCTCGACCTAACAATACGGTGGCCGACTTGTATGCCCAAGGCGGAATCGGACTCAACATCTGGGGAAGCTATAGCGTGGCACTGACGGCAACAGCAGGAAAGTATAAGCAGACCAACGAGCTGGCTTTCTACAACGAACTCGGAACGCAGATGGTGTATCACCTGACAGGAATCGGCAACGACTTCACTCGCTTTTCTGGACAAGGAAAGAACTGCTTCTACAAGGGCTACAGTATAGGGGCGGAGATCAGTATGGCAAGCAAAGAGACTACCGGCTGGTCGGCCTCGGCTGGGTATCTGTTTACACGGAAAGAGAAAGTACTCACCGACCTCAACCGACTACCGCTGAACAGACTGGAGGTCAACTCTCTGGATGGGGCCGTCGGCTACAACAACGAGGACTACGGGGTGAGGCTGACCGGAAACGTTGCGCAACGCAAAGGCATAGACAACCTATTCGGAGACGCAACGGGAAACATATACCCACAGATTGGCAGTCGCAAGCAATACGACGGAAAAATCGAAAAAATCAAGGCAGAAGGATTCTGGAACGTCAACTGGACGGAAAAGACTGATGTAAACATAGAGCCAGAGATCGCCTGCGCCTCGTTCAAAAACAGCCATCATACATCGGGGAACCTATTGAAGAGCAGCGACCTTACGATGGGGGTAACGGCAAGCATCGTTCATGCCAACGCAAAGAACATGGTGTGTGCAAAGGCAAAGATAAGGCGCAGAGAGAACTTGGCGGCAAGACTGGACATATACAACTGTCAGAACGAATTGCTCGCTGCCACCCTGCAGAACATAAAAGAATATATGGGTGGAGGTGAGACGGAGATGAGCTTGGGAGTGGAATATACTTTCAAGATATGGAAAGACAAGGCGCTAACGGCGGCAACCCACTGGAGGCATACTGCTTATCATAGCGGCAATAGCAACTTCTACATGGCGAAGCTGACCATCAGCCTATAGGAAACGTCTATGAGCAACGGCATCATTTAACAACAACAAGCATAATGAAAAAGCATTTACTATTTGGGGCCTTACTACTCTGCAACGTAGCTGTGGCACAGACCTTCTCTGGCGGTACGGGAACGAAAAACGACCCGTACCTGATAAGTAATGTAAACGACCTGGAGGAACTGGGCAATATGACCGACAAGCCAGGTGCAAACGGCGAACAGCAGACGTACGGAAAATACTTCAGGCTGACACAGAATATCACCGGGCCTTTCACTGGCATGATCGGCTATGAGGGACTATTCAAGGGAGACTTTGACGGCGGCGGACACTGCATAACGCTGGATATAAACATGCCGAACGAAAACTATGTGGGACTGTTTGGCACCGTGAAGAGTGGCGCCGTGCACGACCTCGCTGTGAGCGGATCGGTCGTAGGCAGTAACTACGTGGGTGGTATCGTCGCCAATCCAACCAATGAAGCCGTGTTGTATAATCTATGCAACTATGCGGACGTGACTTCAACATCGACGGCCGTGCTCTCCTGTGTGGGCGGCGTGATCGGAGGAATCATATCCAAAGCTGAAGGAAGCATGAAGGGGGCAACCGTAAGCAACTGTGCCAACTTTGGGCATGTGGCGAGCGACGGCTGCGCCTTGGGTGGAGTCATCGGTTATTCAGGGCAGCAGACGGGAAACACGATCTGTGACGTGGCAAACTACGGATATGTGGAAAGCACCAACACGATGAGGATCGCTGGCACCATCGGCAACCCGATGTGGAACGACAAGGTACACCGCATAGCGAACTTCGGTATGCTCAGCAACGAGAACTTTTCTGGTTGCATTGGCAATGCCAACCCGACAGATATCGGAGAGGTGGTGTACGACAAACAGACTGCTTGTTCTTCGATTTCCATACCAGCACAGGAAAGAAACACTGCCGACCTGCTGAGGGAAAGGCAGAAGGAAACACTTGGCAGCAACTGGGTATATGCCGAAGATATGTTGCCCCGACCGAAGATGAACGGACTGGAGAACAGTGACATGGCCGTGCTGTACGCCACACCCGTAATACTTGCAGACGGTGACAACCTCAACAGTGTGACTAAAGACTTCAGAGTCTCACTGGGCAACGATCAAAACACAAAAGTCGCCTGGAAGGCAAGTCGCGGTTTGGTGGAAATCCTGACTGACGGCACAGCAAGGATAAAAGGAGGTGGAACGGAAATCCTAACGGCAAGCTACAAAAATGTCTCGAGGGATATTCAAATCGTAATCAAAGGCACTGACAGTATCGACGACATCAACGTAGGCTGCGAAGAAGGGGACAATCTATGGCGCAACCTCAACGGGCAGGTGGTCGCCACGCCGACACACGGCATCTATATCAGAAACGGGAAGAAAATCATCGTGAGATAAACCTTCCACAAAAAACAGAAAGCAAAACAACTCAAAAAAAACAGGAAAAATGAAAAAGGTTTACACAACCATCTGTTTGCTGACGATCGCCATTGCGGCATCGGCACAACTGACTTTGCATAAGCCAGAAACAAAAGTGGCAACCGACATCACATCAAGTAGTTTTACGGCAAACTGGGGAGCGGTGCCCAATGCCGATGGCTACTGTGTATTTGTTTACGATCGCAAGGAGGTGAGGGCCGACGGCGATGTGACGATAATGGACGAAGGGTTCAACGGTATTGATTTCGGAAGCATCATCGAACCAGGTGGAGGCGAAGAGGAATACGTGGATCTCTCTGCGTACGACTACGCTGACACCTACGGATGGAGCGCATACGGCTTTCCAAACTTTATCTCTGGTATGGTGGCAGGACTGATCTACTCGCCCTATATGGACTTGCGCGGTAACAATGGTAAATACAAAATCATCATTAGCGCCTACTGCAGCGATGGGGACGAAATAAGGGTGGAGAGCCATGGCGCCAACGGCAAAGAAGTGAAAACTGCAAAGGCTGTGGTGGACGGTGGTGCAACGGGCATCGCAGACGTGGAGTTTGATTTCGACAATGGATGCAAAGATCTCTTCTTTTCCGTGATCAACAATACGGCACAGGCTGGACGTCCCGATTATTTCGACCGGATCCAGGTGAAGCAGACGCTGAAGAAAGGTGACGTGGTGAACTACATGGTAGGCGGAAACGAAGCGGTGGATGCCGTGAACAATGAAACGAAAGACTCCATCACCTCATGCACCATCCAGGCTCCCACACGCTACACGACAGCCAGGGTGCTCTACTACGACTGCTATGCTTCGGCCGCTGACTGGAGCACGCCAAACGGTTCGGTGCCATACACCTTCGTGGTGAGTCCGTTCACCGACCTCGTGAAGGTGGATCTCAACAGTCGCACATCGGAAATATACCATCCGGAAACTGACGGCGTACAGGACATCCTCGCTACCAGTAAGCATTCCGATGACAACAACTGGTATAACCTTGCCGGACAGAGAGTGATCAACCCGTCGAAGGGAATCTTCATCCACAACGGCAAGAAAGTGGTGGTGAAATAGTGAACATGAACCAAACGAATAGTTCAAGGACAAAACAAAAAGCGTTATAATAAACAGAGAATGATGAAAAAGCTAAATTGTATTCTAACCCTCTTGCTTCTTGCAATGGGATTGACAAGGGCAATGGCTGATGACCAGACGCTATCGCTGGGCAATTACGAGGAAGTAGTGGCTGGCGACTGGAACGAAGACCAATGCTATCAAGGAAGTTGGTGGATGATAGCGCCAACACAGTTTTATGTTAAGCATACGGGATCACAGTTTATCTATACCAAAGAGCAGTTGGCACAGATGGCTGGAAAAGAGGTCAAGGGAATGAGCTTCGTGTTCTATAACCAAAGTTCTTTCTCTGCGATACCAAGGACGATCAATGTCTGGGTGAAGGAGATCGACGATGATGCCTTCGCCTACAACGACGAAAAGAAGGCATACGCCTATTTCGACTATAACGATGCAGAGAAGGTGCTGACCGACTATGCGTTTGACACGGACTTTGTGGATTATTACTGTCTGAACGGAGAACTGAATCTGGCATTCGACAAGGCATTCGCATACAGCGGCGACAAGAACCTGCTTGTCACCATCACCTTCGATGGCGACGAGACGGCAGAAACGAGTAGCGACATCGAGTTCTACTACAATACTGAAGCCGAAAACATGGCCATGAGTACCAATAGCGACAACGTGACGTTTGCCGACTACCACGAGTCGGAAGACTGGCCTTACGCCAAAGGAGCGGGCTACACAGTGTCGCATGCCACCCAGTTGGCGCAGCCTCTCACCCAGTTCACCTATCAAGAGGCGGCAAAGCCAGAGGTGAAGCCGGCTGAACTGTCAGGAATCGTGAACTGCGACGGAGAGCCGATCATGGGTGCTACCGTGACGCTGACAAGCGGTGAGACGAAGTACGAGGTGACTAGCGATGCAGAAGGAAAATACACCCTGAATATCGAGGCTGAGAATGTAGATAAGGAATACACCCTCACAGCCAAGGCAGCGGGCTACGAGGACTATACCATCGACCACTATACGTTCGCATCGGGTGAAACAAAGACGCAAGATATCACGATGAGAAAAATAGTGTATCCATCGGTGATGACAGGAACCGTGAGCTGCGACGGAGAACCGATCATGGGTGCTACCGTGACGCTGACAAGCGGTGAGACGAAGTACGAGGTGACTAGCGATGCAGAAGGAAAATACACCCTGAATATCGAGGCTGAGAATGTAGATAAGGAATACACCCTCACAGCCAAGGCAGCGGGCTACGAGGACTATACCATCGACCACTATACGTTCGCTTCGGGAGAGACAAAGACGCAAGATATCACGATGAGAAAAATAGAGTATCCATCGGTGGTGACAGGAACCGTGAGCTGCGACGGAGAACCCCAAGAGGGCGCTGTGGTAAAACTGACCGCAACTGACGACAGTAAGTTGGTGTATAAGGCAACGACGGGTACTGATGGAACTTACAGGATCAAAGTCGTGAAAAGCGACAAGACCTACACGCTGAAGGTGACCTGCGGTGGATGCGAGGACTACAGCGAGGAGAACGTGAGCTTCACACCCGGAGAGGACACGACAAAGAACATCATCATGACAAAGACTCCGGAACCCGAAAACAGCATCACCTTGGGAAAATACGACAAGATGCTCGCTGACGGCACAGGAGACGATGTGTATGTGGGGCACGGATACTCATGGGCCGCAGCGCCTACCAACTTCTCGCACAGCATGACAGGTTCGCAGATTATCTACACCAAGGAGCAACTTGCCAAGATGGGTGGCAAGGCGATAACCCAGGTGAACTTCATTTTCCGTAACGAGTGTGCCTATGGCACGTACCCTCGCACCGTGAAAGTTTGGGCACAGGAGATCGATGATGCAAACTTCGACTACGACGACAAGGCGGGCTTGTATATGTTTTACGACTACAAGGATGCGACGGTCGCCGTGGCAGGAATGGAGTATGCTGGAGAACTCTACGACCTTATCGGCAACGGCGAACTGGAGATCGCATTTGATAAGCCGATCAACTACAGTGGCAACAAGAACCTGCTCCTTACGTTCACTTTCGAGGGAACAGAATGCTGCAATACCCTCGACTTCAATTTCTTCTATAATGCCGACATGCCGAAGAAAGCCATGTCGTACTTCAGCGACAGGCGTTCTTTCGACGAATATGCCGAGAGCGTGGATTGGCCCTACGTAAACGACGATTGCACGCCGAAACTGGAACAGCCTATCACCCGCTTCTTCTACACGGATGCGGTGACAGACAACATTGACAGCACGAGCAGTGGCAACCAGACTGCGAAGGACAGCGATGCCATGTACAATCTGGCAGGACAACGCGTGAGCAAGACCTACAAGGGCATCGTGGTGAAGAACGGGAAGAAATACGTCAATTAATAAAGAATAAAGTATAAACACCCAATAGAAGGCCTTCGTCGTCGCATGATGCAGACGATGGAGGCCTTTTGTTTTTTGCCTTAAAAAATATAACCATTGAGAAGCCGACTGATGCTGATCACGGAAAGAACACTATTGTGAAAAGGGACAAAACCTTGTTTGAGATTTATTGATGTCCGGTAATACTTTATCACCCTAATTCCGCAACACTATTATAAATTAAATATTTTATTTACAGGTTACTGTATTGCTATCAAAATATGGAATTGTTAAACTCATTATTATTCATGCTCAACGAGATGTCACCATACATCTTGCTGGGATTCTTCATCGCCGGGCTGATGCACACCTTTGTACCCCAAAAAACATTTGCCCGCCATTTGGCAGGGACAGGCTGGCGGTCTGTGATAAAATCAGTAGCGGTCGGCATTCCCTTGCCGTTATGCTCCTGCGGTGTGCTGCCAGCAGCCATCTCCATGCGCCGCAATGGTGCGTCGCGGGCGGCATTCACCTCTTTTTTCAATGATGTGACATTTTCTTTTTAATTTGACTCATAAATATAATTGAACCAGTGATCTGCTGCGTTGGTGCTTATGCGAATCGTTTGAAGCTTTCATCGGCAGATTCTTACGCCTATTAGCTATATACGTTTTCCTCAATATCCTGTATTCAATGGGGCTGCAAAATGGTGATATCTTATTGTTATTTTAGCTTGCCATATTCCTCATCGCTCACTGGCTCCAGCCACTCGTTGGAGGTGTTCTCGCCAGGTATTTCAAAAGCGAGGTGGGCAAACCAGCTGTCTTTTGCAGCACCATGCCAATGCTTCACGTTGGCTGGAATATGGATGACTGTGCCGGGGAGGATTTCCTGCGCAGGCTTTCCTTCCTCCTGATACCAGCCACGTCCGGCTACACCTACCAGCATTTGTCCGCCGCCACTTGTAGCATGGTGCGTGTGCCAGTTGTTGCGGCAACCAGGCTCAAAGGTTACGTTGAAGAAAGGTATCTGACTGTCGGATATTTGTGCCAGATAACTATTGCCCTTGAAGTATTTGGCGTAAGCGGTGTTGGGTTCGCCAATAGGGAATATCATCTCACGCTGAAAAGCAGCCTTGGCGTCTTCTCCTTTCACATCCTCGTTCCATACCTCCTTTGCCAGATTGAAAGCCGCCCATGCTTTAGGCCAGCCGGCGTAGAAGGCGATGTGAGTGATGATCTCTGCCGCTTCCGTGCGGGTAATGCCGTTGTTCTTTGCCGACTGCAAGTGATATTTCAGCGAGCTGTCGGTGATTCCTTGGCTGATGAGCGAAGTGATTGTTACCAAACTGCGGTCGCGCAATGAAAGCAGGTCATTGCGGCTCCATACTTCTCCGAAGAGGATGTCGTCGTTGAGGTGGGCGAACTCTGGGGCAAACTCACCCAATTGGGTGCGCCCTGCTGTCTGTACTATTTTCTGTTGTGCCATTATGTTGAGTGAAATAGTCGTAAATATGATGAATGTTGCATTTTTTCATAAGAATCGACAGAAGAGTATCTTCTTAGTTTATTTCTTTGTTTATTTCTTCGTTCATATTATTTTAAATTCTTCTTCAGGAAATCTTCGATGTTGTCCCAAGGAATCATTCCTTTTCCGCCACCATCGTATAGGTCGCAATGCGAGGCTCCTGGGACTATGAGCAGTTGTTTGTTGGCTGGCACGGGATTTGGCTTTCGCACGAAATCGTAGCCTTCCGCTTTTCCATCCATCATATATCTGAAGGCACTTTCTCCGAAGTAGCGGGAATGTGCTTTCTCTCCATGCACAATGAGTACTGCCGAACGGATTTCGTTGATGTAATAGAGGAAACGGGTGTTGGCGTAAGCCTGGCATCCCGTGGTGCGCCAACCGTCGTTCGAATTGCCCGAACGCTTATGATAGCCACGTGGCGTTTTGTAATAGGCATGATAGTCTTTTACAAACTGCGGTGCATCCTCCGGCAATGGGTCAACCACGCCGCCAGCCATAGTGAACGTTTTGTTCTTGAGGTCGGCTGTGCGAGCCTCAGCCCATGCTTTTCGTGCCGAGTATCGGCTTTCTTCGCTGTCATCCGCATCAAAGTAACCATTCCCGCTTCCACGACTCAAGTCATACATGGTTATTGCTGCAGTAGCCTTGATGCGAGGATCTTGTGCTGCCGCATTCAGAGCGATTCCACCCCAACCGCAAATACCAATGATGGCGATACGCCCTGCATCAACATCATCTCGCATACTGAGGTAATCTACAGCAGCCAGAAAGTCTTCCGTATTGATTTCGGGAGAAGCCGTACGGCGAGGTTCTCCTGAAGATTCGCCTGTAAACGAAGGGTCGAAAGCGATGGTGATGAATCCACGCTCTGCCATGGTCTGTGCATAGAGCCCTGAACATTGCTCCTTCACTGCTCCGAAAGGACCGCTCACGGCAATGGCAGGCAACTTTCCTTCAGCGTTCTTCGGAATATAAAGGTCTGCAGCAAGAGTAAAGCCGTATTGGGTCTTGAATGTTACTCTCTCATGATTTACCTTCTCGCTTTTAGGAAAAGTCTTGTCCCAATCCTGTACTAATTTAACCTCATTGCTTGGGCAGGCCATAGCCGTTAGTGCCATGAACATGATGTAAATGTGCAAGACCAATCTTTTCATATTAAACCTTTTTGTTCGATAATTAATAACTGGTGCAAAGATAATGCAAACGAGCGCAATGAAAGCTTGCTTTCAAATTGCCGAGTGCAGCTTATCTTATGCAAAGATACGCACATTCTTCTCAAGAGCTTATACCTGGTTTTCGGAAGACATTACCGATATTCTGTTTCTATCAGATAATCGTAATAATAGTTTTTCTATACATGCATTATTGTATCTACGCAGTTTTGCGATACTCGCTTGGTGTCTTGCCTGTCTGTGCCTTGAAAAAGCGGACGAAATGTTGCGGATATTCAAAGCCGAGGCGCTGGCTGACTTGCGTTATGCTAAGGGTTTCATCAGCAAGCAGTTGGCGGGAAGCCGAAAGCAGTCGGTCGTTGATCATACTCTTGGCGGTTCTGCCTGTCTCGGTCTTGACCAGTTCTCCGAAATATTTACTTGAATAGCAGCATTTGTCGGCAAAGTAGGCCACGGTAGGCAGCCCCTCACGCTCCGCCTTCTGGGCAATGTATTCATCGAGCAGAGAGATGAATTTCTTTACTACCGAATGATTGATCTCCTCGCGTGTGATAAACTGGCGGTCGTAGAAACGCAGACAATAGTTCAGCAGCAACTCGATGTTAGAAACGATGAGCTCACGCGAATGTTTGTCTATAGGATGCTCGAGTTCCTGACTAATCATTGAGAGCACGTCACGGAAGATGTTTACCTCGGCAGCGGATAACAAAACTAACTCGCTCTAAATTGGACTTTGATTGAAAATCAAGAAGTTGGGCGTTTGCCTATATTATATAGGTAACAATATGGAAACGAGCGGACTTCTGCTCGTTTCTGTATTTTGCAATATGCAAAGAACGCCTCAATTCGGGGACAAAGATACGACAATTTTCTAAATATCCCATAACTAGCAAGGAGAAATTTACGGAATTTAGAACTTTTTGAGTTAAATCTGATGCTTACCAACAATATGTATCCAAAAACAAACAGCAGTATTCGGATATAGCTTATCCGAATACCTGCTGCCATAACGTTTTGTTGCTGACGATGATTCTGACATCAGCTTTCATGTACTTTTGCAACACAGGGGACTTTTGTCTCTGTGTGTTCACTGTGGCTATTGCCATAAAATAGTTGCCATCTTTTCTATGTATGAGTTTGGCATTATAGCTTATGATATCGCAGTGATAAGATGCATTGTCGTTGCCCTCAAAAGAAACGTGAGCCGTCCTTGGCTCATCGAAAAGATACAAATACTTGTATGGCACAAACACTTGCACTGTTCTTTGATTGATGACCTCACCATTAGCCTCTATGGATATAGGATAAGGTATCTTGTAGAAAGCAACTGCGAGGGCGAGGACTATTATCGTAATGACAACCGTTCCCAAGCTGACGAGGCGAGGAGGAACCTTGCCTATCACGTTCCTCACCTTCTCGCTTCTCAACTCGATATTTTCTGATTCTCTTTCTTTCTGTTCCATGTCAAAAACATTTTAGTTTCCCAATTCCAACTGATTCTTCACAAGATTATAGTATGCCCCTCGTTTGGCGGTCAAAGACTCATGGTTGCCTATCTCAACCACCTTTCCATGGTCGATGACCACGATTTGGTCGGCATTCTTCACCGTGCTTAGGCGATGAGCCACAATCACAACGGTCTTGCCCTTATAGAACTTATCCAAGTTCTCCACGATGCTTCTCTCATTATTGGCATCGAGCGAGTTTGTAGCCTCATCAAGGAATATATAGTCAGGATTCTTGTAAACCGCCCTTGCAATCAAGATACGCTGTTTCTGTCCTTGGCTTAGTCCCACGCCATCACGTCCAATCTTGGTATTGAACTTCAGAGGCAAAGCCATTACATACTCCTTGATACAAGCTATCTCGGCTGCTTTCAACAACCGTTCCTTGTCTATGTCGCCATCGTCAACGGCAATGTTTCGTGCTATACTCTCCGAGAAGATAATGCCATCCTGCATCACTACGCCACATTGTCTGCGCCACCATTTCTTGTTGAGCTTGTTAATGTTGGTATTGCCAATGTTGATTTGTCCCTCCAAGACAGAATAATAACCTAGCATTAAGCGGATGAGGGTGGTCTTTCCACTGCCAGATGCGCCAACGATGGCAGTTACCTTACCTTGCGGAATGTGAATGCGCACATCATCTATGGTCTTGCGCAAAGCATGTGGGTCGTACTTGAATATGATATTCTTGATGTCAATGCCCTCATTCTTATCTTCAATAGAAGTCAGCAAGCCTTCCTTTCCATTCTCATCATCCATCTGGTGAATCTCGTTGATACGTTCCAAGCTAATCTTCACATCTTGCAGGGAATAAAAGAAGTTCATCAATTGATCTACAGGTGTATTTAATTGACCAATAATATACTGTATGGCAAGCATCATGCCAAGGGTCATGTCTCCGTGAATTACCGCTGTTGCAGCTATAACTGTAATGATGGTATTTTTAGTTTCATTGATGAATATGCACCCTGCTTCTTGCATTTGTTGGAGTTTGAGCGATTTCATCTGTACTCCAAACAAATCAGCTTGTGTATCTTCCCATTCCCATCTTCTGCGTTGCTCACAATCCTGCAATTTGATTTCTTGCATAGAGGTGATAAACTCGTAAGTTTTGTTGTTGTTGATGGCTTGCTGTTCAAATAACTCATAATCTAGTACTTTCCTCCGTCTTAAGAATAAAGTCATCCATGCGCCATAGAGAATACTTCCAAGCAAGAAGATAGCAAACACAAATTTATCGTATAAGAACAGCACCACAGAAAACACAACAAAAGTGAATATCGCAAATGTTATGTTGAGTGTCTGCTGTGTGAGAAATTTATTCACACGACTATGGTCACTCATTCTTTGCATCAAGTCTCCCATAAGCTTTGTGTCAAAGAAAGACATTGGAAGCTTCAGTAATTTAATGAAGAAGTCACTCAATAGTGAAATGTTAATGCGCAAGGAGATATGAAGCAATAACCATCTACGGATAAAGTCAATAGCTGTTCGGCTAATTGTTAGCATAAGTTGTCCCAATAATATCAGCCAAACAAAACCAATGTCTTGGTTTTTGATGCCAACATCAACAATAGATTGGGTGAGAAATGGCAAGACTAACTGTAAAAGGCTTCCAACAACCAAACCTAGTACAATTTGCCCAAAATACTTACGATATTTTTTCACATACCCCAAGAGAAAACGAAAAGACCGCTTTTCTTTTATGTTCTCTTCTTTCTGCATCTTGTAAGCAAAAAAGGCAGGTGTAGTTTCCAAGAACATAGCGATGCCCTTGTCTTCACCATTGGTATTTGTGCTTAGCCAATGTTTCTTGAATTCATCAAGAGTATAAGTTATCAAACCTTTTCCTGGGTCAGCAATATAGTATTTGTTGTTCTTTATTCTATATAAAACGACAAAATGATTTTGATTCCAATGCAAAATGCAAGGAAGAGGAACAACTTGTAACTTATTGATACTGGTTCTTGCAGCTATAGCATGAAAACCAAGAATCGTAGCAGACTCACTTAATCCCATTAAAGACACTCCCTCTTTATTAGCATGACATAAGTTTGCCATAGTTTCTATGGAAATGCTACGACCGAAAAACTTACATATCATACACAAACAAGCAATGCCACATTGCATAGAATCATGTTGTATGAAAAGTGGAAATTTTTTCATCATTTTTATTTTACAATACCATCTATGTTGTCCGAATTATTTAATCTTTTATTTCTTGCCTTATAAGATTTACCCCAATTTATGTCATAGGAAACACCTAGAGTTATCATATTAGCATTGTCCTTTATTCTAAAATACTCAGTTTTATATAAACCATTTCTAGCATACTCGAAACCAGAACTCTGAACATATTTTTTAAACGGATTCCATACTCCAAGTGAGAAAGTCATTCTTTTGTATTTATAAGAACAATCAACGCTGCCTGTGGATTCTCCATAAAAACTTTTCATTCCAAATAATTCCTTTGGATTATGATTGAAAGATATATTTGCAGAAAAGTTTTTCAGGTAGAACACTATCTTCCCACCATATGTATAGTCTGTTAAAGAGAAAGTTTCATCTTCTATTTTAAATTTATAATAGTTGTATGAAATATAGCCATCAATGAACAACATGTCCTTTATGATGTCAAAGCTTGTGTAAAAATTTATTTTACGAACAGTTTTTGAATCAAAATTTATATGTTGATAACCTAATTTCCCATTTTGACAATAAATACCAGACGCAAAAAGATTTTTTGCACTTTCGATATTGTAGTTTAGTGAAATATACCATCTGTTAGGATTCCAAGATAAAGATAATTTATGTTTTATGTTGTCATAAGGACGCAAGGCAGAATTGCCTGTTTCGAATTCATATCTATTCAAATTTTTTGTAATTCCACTTAATGTTGACAAGCTTGGTATTGTTGGTTGCATTGAAAATTGATAAGACATACTAAAATTGTCTAAAGGCATATACTTAATTCTGCCTAAAGGACGATATAATACTTTGTTAAAAGAATTGCCACCTTCCTTGAAACTAACCCAATTTATACCTATTCCCCCCATGTAGTAGATATTTTTAACATTCCCAGAGAATTGGGTATAAGCGTATAAATTTTGGTCTTTTGAATCAAAATCATTTGTAATATCATAACTATATAAATTGTGAGTGTCTGAATATTTGTATCTTAAACCAGAATCCCATGAAAGATTTTTTAAAGAATAAGTATGCATGATTTCTGTTATAAGAGACTTACGCTTTCCTTCTACCCCATACTCAAAATGGGAATTATTTTCGTTTACATTTTCAGTATATGAATAATCATAGTTTGTCTGTAATATTTTTCCTACCATATTAAAGAGCAATGACTGTTTGGAGGAAATTTTATATTCAGAAAACAAGTCTATTGCAGGTGAATGACTTTTGTCTTTTGGTGACCTAAATGAATTTCCAATCAAACTTTTCTTATCAAATATCTCCTGTGAGCAATTTTGATTGGTGTTTCGGTTTGTACTATAGTTGAATTTTATGTTAAATGTAAAGTTATTTTTATAATAATTATATACAGCATCTATATTTTGAAGAAAGTATCCATATGGCGATTCTACGCCCTTTCTGGATATTTCAACATCTTCATTTTCTAGATACGTATCTGTGTATGAATTGGAATAATCTCGGTACTTGCTATTATAGCTTAGGCTAAACAAACTGTTTGCCTTGTTAAATTTGACATAAGCACTATTATATAGCGACATTGTTGTTAGAGCCGCATCTTCATAGAGTCCAAATTGTCCACCAGAAGTATGCCTTTTAGTTACAATGTTAATGATTGCACTAATGTTACTGTCATTATATCGTGCTCCTAATTTATTAAAAAACTCTATTTTTTTTACATCGCTTGGGATTATCGTCAAAAAATCTGCAATAGTGGCATCAATGTTGTTGATTTTAAAAAGTATATTACTTCCATTAATAGTTGTTGCATTCTTGTTCTGGCGGTCAACGATTACTCCTGGCAGTTTTATTTTGCTCAGCAAATCCCATGCAGATGACGATGCCTTCTGCATATTAGAAGTTGGAATTAATATTAAGCGGTCTGATTTTGTTATGATATTTGAACCTTTTACAACGACATCTGACAAGTTAAAGATTCTAGATGTATCAGACAAGTTCTTTGATATTGTATCGGTTACTATAAAATCAGAGCCTATTGTGAAAAGACATTTTTCCCCACTAAAAACATCCAAAGTAACCCAAAGAAGAAAAAATATACAAAAACTATTTCTCATTATTTCTTTCTATTAAAAAGTTGTAGAAATCTTCTATAATATAATTTTCCTTACCATATTTCTTGTTAAGTATGCAAGGTAAATTCTCTCCCTTTTCTAAGAGTTTTTGCGAACAGGGCTTAGGACATGCTGGAAGAAAATTACAAATCTGACATCTAGATGGCAATTCTAAATTTAATCTATCCTGCAATTTCATTTCATTCCATTCTAACTGTCCTTCACTAGTGATAAGACCATATGAATTTTCAGACGAGAATGTCCTTGCTGTACACTTGTAAATATTTCCATCATAATTAATGACAACTTGATTGTAATTGTCTGCATAACACCCATAAGTGTATTTTGAAGTAGCCAAATAACTACATTGTATTTTATTTGTTTGACATTGTAAGACAAAATCTAAGATTTTCTTTTCATCTAACTTTTCTGCATTTACTTGCCAAACTTTAGATACCATAATTTTCAAATTGTTATTTTGCTTTATTTCAGCAAGCTCGTTTGCAATGTTTGTAAGGGAATCTAACGTTCTATTGGACACATTAATCCTTACCAAGATTTCGCTTTTAGGTGAATCTTGTTGTATTAATTTTATCGCTGATAAAATTTGCGAATATGTCCCATTGCCATTGACCTTATATTTCCTTACCTTATCATGAATATTTTGCCATCCATCCAAGGTGATTTGAAAGCTCGGTTCATAGGGACTTAATTTTGCGACAAAGTCTTTGTCTATCAACGTTCCATTGGTAGTAAACGAAGTCGCCAAATAAAATCCATGTATTTTTGAGAGTTCATAAATGCTTTCGATTAACGAAAAAACAATATTTTTTTGCAACAAAGGTTCTCCTCCAAAGAAACTTAAAATTAATTTCTTAAAAGGCTCTTTGGTAATTTTCTCTTTGATATGCAATATGATTGCTGCGACCATTTCTGAAGTCATATGGGACTTTTCTATATGACTCTCGTAGCAATACCAACATTTTAAATTACAATCCATTGTTGGATTGACGATAATATGATAAATATCTTTAGAAAACTTACGTTCTTGTACTGAAGACAAATACTTTTTCTGTTCGTCATTTTCGTCTGTAACGATGAAACCATTAGCCTCTAATGTTCTATGTAAGTTGGGATTTTTTGTATTTAGTTTTTCAACATTATCTTTGCAGCTTAGATAGTCTTGGTATGCATTTTTACCTATAATTAATCTGGAATAATTATATGCGTTAAAGCATAACACAACATTTTCCATCTCAACAAAATGGTTATACTGACTATATTTCATATTCAATTTACTTGTTGTTTATAAATAATTAGGTACAACTATCTATTATAGTCGTACCTAATTCTTAGGGGTTAATAACACTTAGCAACCGCAATTGTTACATTGACAATTGTTACACTGAGGATTATTTTGCTCAAATTTCTGATTTTGCTCCTTGTCATTGTTACCACCTGTAACAACAACCAAACAATCTTCAGTCAGAACATCTTCTCCCAACAAAGAGACTAATGTGGAAATTTTTCGTTCTTCCATACTTGATGTTTAAGGATCCTACCCTATTAAGTTAATAATGACTTTTCTTTTTGCTATAAAAGCGATACAAAAATAATGTTTTTATTTCGAAGTCACAAATATTTTCATACAGTTTAACATAAAAACGTATAAAACATGTCTTTCTGTTCGTTCCGAACTATATTTTGTTGTTGCAAAGGAGAATAATAATATTCAATTAAGATTTTATATGGTTGCTTTATCCTATGAGGATAGCTGGCATCATTTCAATGTATGACTCTTAGTTTCAATTTGCATACATCAGAAGCAAAGACTTAACCTCTCCTTTCTATGTCTACTCTCGTATATACTCCGCCAACTTGCGGTTGGCTTTTCTCGCCCTCAGCCTCAAAGCCTCGTAGCTTGGCTTCGAGAACTTCACCGTGACAGACTTCGACAGC
>ERZ1026901.420-NODE-420-length-35010-cov-17.448977_pt1 | contig 35010 bp, 24 predicted proteins | sample MGYA00380179_ERZ1026901 | MGnify/ENA primary metagenome ERZ1026901 (study PRJEB33269, sample SAMEA4719815) | human gut metagenome | biome: human-associated habitat; feature: organic feature; material: feces | place: Cameroon | collected 2013-10 ... | reverse complement strand
CCAGGGTGTCGCTTCGCTTGCCCTGGGCTATGCGCTTGTTGGGCTTTCAGCCCGTGCATTATCGGCTGCACCTCAGCAATTCAAGCAAGCTTGATTGCGTTCGGTTTGCGATAATTTAGCCCGTTTGGAACTAAATCCGAAACTTTAATAACATTTATCTCCTACACAATTAAGGGTGGTTCTATTATTCTCAGAATTAATAGAACCACCCTTAAAATAAGAAATTGTAATCTTTGTCGAAGCGTTGGATTGTCCTTCCTCGCTCTTTAGTTTTAGCTATCCTTGTTTCTGAATCAGTGCTACGGCATAAGCAGATATGCCTTCTTCGCGTCCCGTGAAGCCAAGACGTTCGGTGGTGGTGGCTTTGATGCTCACATCTTCGGAATCGATATTCATGAGCGGAGCCAAGCAACTAATCATCGCAGGAATGTGAGGATTTATCTTGGGGCGCTCAGCACAGATGGTGGCGTCGATATTGCCGATGGTCCATCCATGGCGTTGAAGTAGAGCCGTTGTTTCCTTGAGTAAGATTTTACTATCAATGCCTTTATACTGTGCTGCTGTGTCGGGGAAGTGGTAGCCAATATCGCGCAAGGCTGCAGCACCTAGTAGTGCATCGCAAATAGCGTGAATCAGCACGTCGGCATCGCTGTGGCCAAGGAGTCCCAGCGTATGCTCTATCTTAACTCCGCCAAGCCATAGCTCGCGGTTGGGCACGAGGCGATGCACGTCGTAGCCCATTCCAACTCTTATCTTCATCTGCGTTTTCCGAATAAGTCGCGAATGCCGTCCATGTCGAAAGCCAGCGATACGCGAAGGGTTTGATCAAGGGGATTAGAGGCTGAAGTAGCAATGACATAGCCCGCATCAATCGACATCACGCTCATGCGAAAACCCGCACCCACGGTGGCATATTTGCGGTTGCCTTGCATTTTGCTTTCGTGGTGATAGCCCGCGCGGAGGGTGAACTTGTCGTTGTAGGTATATTCAGCACCCACGCTCCAATTGATTTCTTCCATTTCGCCTTTGAAGCCGCGCTCGGAATCGCCGAAAGAGGTAAATATGCCGCTAATAGACGACTTATTGTAGTACTCCTTGTCTAGGCGTTCTTGATAGTCTTCGTCGGTTTCTTCAGTTTTTTGTAGGGGCATGGAGGGGACGAGTAGCTTGTTGGCGTCGGCAGTGAAGCTGATGCGGTTGTACTCATTGAGAGGCATCATGTAGCTCAGACCAAGACGGAGATTGGTGGGGATGAAGTAGGAACGGTCATCGCCATAGGAGATTTTGCTACCGATATTGTTGATGTTTAAACCCCAAGCCAACTGGCATTCGCGTTGTCCCATCATTACGTATGTATTGTAATAGAGCGCAATGTCGGCGGCAAAGGCCGAGCCCGCTGTGGAATTGTCATCGTAATGGCCAGTGATATCGGAGTAGATATAACGTAGCCCAACAGCAGCAGAGAATCTCTCGCTCAGCATGCGAGAATAGGCTGCATCAACGCTTAGTTCGTAGGGTTTTACGCGAATATCTCCATCGCCCATGACTTCACCCAGGGTGAAATAGCGAAGCGAGGCACTGAGTGCTTGATAGTCGCCCAGGCGAACGTAGCCTGTAGCGTTGAGCAAGGCAATGCCCGTGGTGAGTTTACGGAGCCAAGGTGTATAGTTGATGGCAAACCCAGCACGTGAGATGGTGAAGGGATACTTGGCGGGATTCCAATATTGGGAATGTACGTCGGGGTCGGTTGCTGCACCCACATCGCCCATACCGCCAGCACGGGCATCGGGGGCTATACTAAGAGAAGTAACAGCTGTACGCACTGGGTTGAACTGATCGCGCACTTCATCATCGGCAAGTGCTTGGGTAGGGTGTGCAGCAAGTAGCATGAGGGCAGCACACCCCGCAAGGGGCTTGTTTATCATTGGTCTTTGCATTAGTCGTATTTAGTATGTCGGCAGGGGAGGCGTGCATCCGAAGGTGGCATTTGTCTCCCAGTGCAGACTTAGGATATTTCTTCTTATCGGATAATGAGTTTCTTGGTCTTGGTATATTCCTTATTCACTTTGCTGCGGTAGAGATATACGCCTGTGGGGAGGCGTTGGCCAGAGTAAGTGCTGAGATCCCAATCGAAGGCAGCGAAAGTATTTCCTGCGGGAATAGACTGAGACTGATTCCATACGCGCATGCCATTGATGCTGTAGACTTCCGTTTCTACCTCTGTGGCATCTGTCGTTGCTGCTTGAGCGGCAAAAGAGGTGACGAAGCGGGTGGTGAGATGGGGCGTGGCATCAGTGGCGTTGACCTCAAATAAGGAAGCTCCGCCGTCTCTTACGGTGAATTGTAGCGTTGAGGTAGTAGAATTGTCGAACACGTCCCATACGCGGAGCGTTACGGAGTGTTTGCCTTGCGAAAGGCTAGGAAGGGGATATTCTAACAACCCTTGCTTGTACGATCCGCTCTTGAAACTAAAGAAATCGTTGACTATGATGGGGGAGCTTGCCTGACCATCCATCCATATTTCCATGTCGTGTCCCATGTTTCCGCTAGCCATTGAGATGGCAGTGGAGTCAGCGATGGATGCATAGAGTGTGGCCGATGTGTTGACGATAGCTCCGTCTACGAAGTCGGGGGTATTGAGATAAAGATATACGTTCGGTCCGAGCGTGTCTACTTCTTCGAATGTTCCCGATTGGTTGAAGCAGAAGCGTGAAAAACTTCCATTGTATTCGCGTTGCTTGTCCTTGCTTAATGCATAGAGTGAGAGGAGAGAGGCATTCGACTGCAGTTTTGTGCCACGCGGAATAAATGTCTCAAAAGAGAACTTGCCTTTTTCTACATTGACGTTCCCCTCGAAGATAGATTGCGTATAGTCTGTGTAGGTGAGTGGAGATTTACTTCCCGAGCCTTTGCAAGTGATGGATCGCTTGGGCGCGAAGAGTGTGCCATAGAGTGTTCCTTCAAAGGATTCATCGGCAGCGTTGCTTGTAATGTCGGCGTTGATATGTCCCGAAAAACGCACGCTTTGCCCTGTGGGGACAGAGATTAGGTTACTTCCGATGGGCTGACCATTGATGCTATCGATTATCACCCCAGCGTCTGCGTAGCCCAATGTTAGGGCGGGATCGCCCAAGAGGGCATATTTCATTTTGTTGATTGATCCATCGTTGCCAATCGTATTGGTGGCAGGTCGGCCATATTGATTGTAGGTGATAAGTTCTACTTTGGTCAGGCGCATGGCATCGCCCAAAGTATAACGAGAACCATCAGCACGCTTGGCAAAAGCGTATTTCACGAACCCCTTGTTGAAGGAACGATTGAGGTTGGCATAGACTGAACGCGAAGCGCAGATTACGGCTACGGCTCCTCCTTGTTTATTATAAAGGGCGCTACGTCCCATGTCGCTCATTGACTGATCGTAAGGAGTAATCTCGCACGAGGCATAAACCCATACGGGCAGCGCCGTACTGACGTTGGACTTGATGTCGCTTTCATCGAGCAAGAAGCTATGAGATAGTCGGCTGGGGCTACCATGTCCGTTATAATTGAATATCAAAGCGCCTTGCTGCATAGCATGTTTGATGGATGCGGTGGCTTCAGGGTAGGACGTGCCACGTGCTTCCTCGGTGGCTGCATAGGCATCGGGGTAGATACGACGTAACATTAGGCCCTCGGGTGCCGATAGATCTACTTGTGTACATACGGCCTGTGCGTCGTTCATGTGTAGATTGTTGTCGCCTACATCGCCGATGGCCCACATGCGGTTTTTCCATGCGCCGGCTTGCGTATTGTTCATATAGCTGATGGCTTTGCCCACGAGCGTAGTAGCCTCTTCTTCGGTGGTGCAGAGGAATCGTCCCACACCGAGATCAATCTTTTCGCTAGTGATGCGAGCGCCTTCTTCATCGTCGAGAAGACAAAAGTAGTCATCGGTCACGTAGTCGTGGAGTGTGCCGAGGCGGTAGTTCGTGTTGTAATTCTCTTCGTCACTACGTTCGTAGGCTAAGAGGTAATCGTTGGGGGAAGCTTTTTTCCAGTCGGATGTGATCATTCGGTTGTCGAAAGCACAATTGCCAAAAAGCAAAAGATAGCGTGGTGCATCGGCATCGGAGGTCGCTTTGTCATAGAGCATTTTGAGGTATCGACGATAGGCCGTAGCATCGGGTGTGCCCGAAGAAAACTCGTTGTAGATTTGGTCTGCACGTACCACTTTCGTACGGAGACCACTCTGTGTGGTGTGTGCTTGAGCCAACTTTTCGGCTTGCGCTTGAAGTTTCCCCGAGGCTGGAATGATAATCACGTAGTCGATGTTGGCATCGGCATGGAGGTCTTGATTCGCTATTTCGCCTACGATGGTGGGAGAGGGATAAGTCTGAGCCACGTTGACAATGAAGAAGCGTTTATTACCATTGGTAGTCGTAGCCTTGTAGACACTGCCATCTAAGGAGCCTGGTAATTGCTTTATCACGCTTTGGGCATCACCGAGTTGCCACACACGGGTGTTGGCATCTGCATCTGCAATGTTGAGCTCTACGGAACCGCTTACGTTAGGTGTAAAGGCTGACTTCGTGTAAGCTGTGGAGAGCTGCTGCATGTATGAAGCATAGAGATAGTTGAGCTTTCCGCTCGTGGCAGTCTGAATTTTCCATCGAATTTCTGAGCCAAAATTGCCGGTGATCGTGCCACGATAACCGCGGGCCTCTTCTCCTTCCGATGTTTTTGAAAGGGACCGACTAGCCAAAAGTGTTCCTGAATCGTCGTGGATGGTGAAGCTTGATGCTGATGAGGACGTTTGGGCTGCAACATCGTAAGATATTTGACACGATTCGCCAATGTTGCCGGGCAATGATAGGCGGAAGGTATGGCCAGTTTGCAGTTCGTTGTTATCGTAGAAGTTGCGACCGCCTTGATACCATACGGTGACGTCGTTGTCGAGCAAGGCGTGAGCGGTAATGGAATGAACTGTTGTGCTTGCTGCCGTGCTAGGCTTTGCGGCTTGCTCAAACTGGGCAGGTTGGGCTTCAGTTTCTGTGAGAAAATAGTAGCTGTAGTTGGAGAACGTATTGGTCTGGAACTGTGTATTCGTCTTCCAAGTGGTCAGTCCTTCTGCAAAGAATAGCATGGAGCCATCACGGCGATAGAGAGGCACTTCGTTGAGGTCGTCGATAAGTGCATTGTTTCCAGAAAAAGAGAACGTTTCGGGAAGTAAACGCCCACCATAGCCATAGAGACGTACTTTTGATGGATTGGTAAATCCTGCTTTCTTCAGATCGGCATCGGAGAGTTGGTAGATACCTTCTTCTTTGACGGCTATCTTCACCCACTTTCCTTGCGCCAAGACGGAGTGGGCTGCATAGCGACTGCTCTGTTCTGCTACTTTTGTAGTTTGGATAGTGGCACGTGCAGCTGGGCTGAAATGTGGTCCAGAAATGGTGGGGCGTAACTGATAGTTTTCGGCTAAGAGCCATTGGCCTTTGCGCTCAATGATGGGTACATAGGAGACATCTACTATGGTTTCGCCGCGTGAGATGCTCTTTTGAGTGTGAAACACTACTTGCTGTGAGGGGGTGAAGCCTCTTTGCTGAAGCTTTTTTACTTCCGAACTTGAGAGTGCTTTGTATTCGGGATATTCTATGGCAAAACTTACCGAGTCGGTAGCCAACAGACGGCCCAAACGGAATTGAGCCGTTTGGGTAAAGTCTTGCGCTTGAAGGCTTGTGGCTGCGAGTAGGGAAAGTATAAAGGACAGAGTTCGCATGGATGAGGTATCGAAATGAAAGGAGAATAGAGTTAGGACAGGTGAGAGAACTTTGCTCGGGATTCTTCTATTTGATGTTGAACGAAAGCACTTCATTGCCGGCCAAAGCCAACGTGAGCCGGTCGTCGATGTGTACAATCTTTCCTGCAATGGAAGCGGGAATAAGGAGTAAATCGCCCTGACGCAATGTATAGTGTTGGCTAATGTAGGAAATTAAGCTGTCGGCCACTCGGCAGAGATGCTCCCACTCAATGGGAAAACTGGCTCCATCTTCATTGATGCGGATTTGTGCATCAATGGTGGAGGATGCTAAATTGACGGGTTCTGCAATGGCAACTGCATTGTCGAAACCTAGCGCCATGTCCCATGGCATTCCCTTCTCTTGTAGGGTATGAAGCAGATCTTCAGCCACGAAGTGAACGCCAAGCGAAATGTCGGAAGACTGATAATAGCGGCGAGCAAAGTGCTGATGGATGCTTCGTCCCAATCGATTGATGCGAATGCAGAAGCATAATTGTGCCGTGCAGTTTTGTGTGAAATCGGGGATGAAGAAGGGACGCTTTTGGATGAGCAAAGCCGTATCGGGTATGGTGACAATGCCCACTTGGTCTATTAACGTTTCATCGTTTAATATATTGTGATTGATGAATCGGAATATTTTCATTTTTCCTAGGATTATGTAAATAGGAGTAAACGCTTTTACTTGTCAGCTTGTGCCCCTATGAACTCGTTAGGGTGGTTCTATAAATCCCATCATCAGAATGGGGTACCATAAATTCCAGAATTTATAGAACCACCCGTCAAATTATCTGTTGAGAATGAACTTGATGCTTACGCCAAAGTCTTGTGTGGTGACGGGGTAGGAACTTGATGTGAGCAAGGGCTTGTTCATTTGTCGGTCGTAATATGCTGTAAGGGTGAGATATTTGCTCAGCGCATAGTCGGCCGAGAAGGATACCTGTACGGCCTTGTTGCCACTGGTGGCTTGCGTGAGTTCTGTTTGTATGTTGCGGTTGAGCGCATTCTGATTGCGGAAAGTGAAGTCGAGACGCATGTTGAGGTCGTGGGCAAAGCCACGGCTATTTGTTGTGGTCTTTTTGTCTTTGCCTGTGCCTTTGCTACGGCTACGTACGGTCTTCTTCGGAGCGAAGAGATTGAGATCGGCAATCTTATAGCCGAAGCCCACAACGAAGTCGTTGGATCGAGTTTCCGTCAGTTGTTGCGATGTCATGCTTAGGGTTAAGACACGCGATTTACGCATTTCTACCTTAGTCGTGAGATTGTTTCGGAATGTCATGTCGATTCCAAAAAGCGGAGAGAAACTTTCGTTGATGCTCACCGTGGATACATCGTACATGCAACTCGGAACGGGATTGCCCGTAGTCACGTCATTGATGAAGCCAAAGCCGTTCATGTATTCCATATAGCTAGTGAAAGTGTTGTAGGAGCCTACAGAGTAAATGCTCTTATAAGCGTGATTGAGGTTGAAACTCTTAAACACTTTCTTCATCTTTGGAAGTTTGGACAGACCACCATAAGAGATGTTCCAGTTGGGGAGGAGCTTGAGCAATGATGGGAAAATGTCTAGTCCGGAATGACCTATCGTATAGGTGTTGAGGAATGCAGGAATCATCACTTCGGGTGAGTAGGGACTGAGCGTTCCATTAGCTGCGTTAAAGGGTTGTCCAGCCAAGCTACTTCCTATTGGATAGGTCGCTCCAGCATACATGCTTTCGATTTGTTGGCGGTAGGCTTCGAGAGAATTGACAAATTTAGAGAACGATTTGCTCTTGTATCCCTTGTCGGGCGAGCCTGTCTTTTCAAAGGCGGTACCGATGGAAATGGTGGTCATGGTGAAAGAACCCGTCTGCGTGGAGGGCATTCCGTCGAACATGAATTGAATGCTGCGATTGCGTGTGGTGTTGCGCGAAGCGTTTAAGTCGATTTTTACATCGCGGAAAGGCTCAAGTGTGGCACGGATTTGCAGAGATTCTGTGAGATTGCTTGTAGCAGGAGTGGTCACACTGTCGGCCATGAGAAGCCAACCGCGTTCGGCCGCTTTGTGGATATAGCCCTCGCCTGTCATGCCAAAGGCAAAATCGAGGCCAGGAGCTAAGCCGCCCACATTCTTTCCTTGTCCGAAGACATCGCCCACGTTGGGCATGAATCCTGGTACACTTAGGTTGTATCGATTGGTATAGTTCACACTCACGTTGCGCACCATCATCAAGAAACGTGTGCCCATCTGTAAGGCTTTGTACCATCCTTGGTCTTCTTTGCGCTTCTTCGGAGCAATGGTAAGCTTAATCTTTGCTGTGTCTTGCGAAAGGATGAGAATCTTGTTGTTGTCTACTACTTTGTAACGGATAGGGTAACGAGATCCATCAGGACGCAAAGCCGTGACACGTAGATTTTTTGAGTGCTGATTGTGAGTGAGCGTCTGCGTGGTGTCTGCCTTTAGTTGGAGTTCCTTTTGGAAGTTTTTCTTCTCGTCCTTTTTCTTCTCTTTAGGCGTTTGCGCGTATTTTCGGTTTACTTTCTTGAGGAATGCACTATGATTGTATAGCGTCTCAAAGTTGATGCGTCCATTCCCCGTGATGTTGCGTGAGTTGTTGATGGTGTTGCCCAAGGTGGAACCATCTTGAAGTTCTGAACCACGTGCCCAATTGTAGGTGGAATTGAATGATGCATCGGCTGTGAGCCAATCGAAAAGAGGTAACTTATTGAGCGGAAGTTTCCAAGAGAAGTCGAAGTTTTGTTGATATGAAAGAGGTCGTCCTAAGTGCTTGATACTTTGCCATACAGAGTCTTTCCATGCTGTGTAGCGATCGGGGTAGAGGTCTTTGTTGACAGCCGTGTAGGGCTGTTCTACTTCGGCATTTGTTCCCGAAGAGAAGTTGGCGTGAATATTTTTGGTTAAGTCCCAACGCAATTGGAAAGAACGATTCCATAGGAAATCACTCGACCAACTGAGTGGTAGAGATGTGTTGTTGAGATTCTCAATGTCGCGTTCTTGAAATTCGTAATATGTGCGTGAAATATCAGAGTTAAAGCCAATGTTTTGTGGCAAGTAGTTAAAACTCTGATCTTTCAGAATGCGGAACCACTTCGACTTGCTTTTAGACTTCTTAAATGGCTCGAACGCCTTAAAGTTGGTCGACCAATTATAGTTGAATGAATATTTCCAATTCTGCGACTTCTCCCAAGCGGTAGTCTCTCCTGTGGTGTTGCGCGAAGAGAAAGCGTAGCCGAAAGTGAAGTTTGCTGGATCGTAAGGCATGGGATGAGCTTTTGTGGCAATGTTGACACGAGCTCCAGAAATGCTGAAGTTCTTATTGATCACCACGTTTTCGGCAATGTCTTTTAGTGAGTCTTTATCGGCCTTTGTGGGCAAAGCATCAAGCGCATCCTTTAGTTCTGTATCCGTATCGAGCGGATTGTATCGTGGAGAGGTGCGTTGTTTAGAGTAGGAATAGTAGATGGGTACATTGACCTTTGCCTTTTCGGGAAGAAGTTTGCCCGCATTGACGTTTGTTGTGACAGAATATTCATACAGATTGTTGTCACGACGCTGGCTTACGGTTTCTTCTAATCCGCCGAAGCCTTCTGTCTCGATGTGTCCCGTAAGATTGACAGTAGCCAAGTCGGAAAGTTGAATATTGAGTTGTGATTGAGCCGCCCAACCACCTTTATTCGTGAATTGTTGTAGGCGCAGTTCGTTGGCCCATACTTCTACATTTTGGATAGTACGGGAGTTATTACGCACACCAATCATAATGGTGCGTACTTCGCCTAGCGATGGATTGCCCATCACACTAATTTTATTTGCAGGCTTGTTGGCATCATACTCAGAATAGAGCTTGTTGTATGAAGTCAAGCCCAAAGCCTTTTGCTTGTTGCGATTAGTCTTTGCCTGTGTGAGAAGCGATAGGTCGATGTCAAGCATGTTGTCGTCGGGCCATACGATGCGTGCACTGCTCGTGTTGTCAGCATATTTTCCGTCGGGAGTGATTTTTAGAGGAATCTCGTATTCATAGAAATTGTTCTTATAGTCAGAACCTAGGCGGATGAAAATAGAGGCTTGCTCATCTTCTACAGGCGCTTCGCCAATCAACGAGTTAGCGTGCGTAAACATTTGAAGATGTTTATAACGGCGTAAGTCGAGATTGGTGTTCTTGTATACGGCACGTGCATCGCCACTTCCGAGTTGTTTCACTGTGAGTGAGAGCGCTTGTTCGTTGTTTTGGAGAATCTGTGTTTGGCCTGGGTCGACTACACGACTGATGCCGGGGGGCATGATGTAGTTGACAGGTTCCTTAGCATTGTTCTCTTCAAAGTTGACGGCGCTTACTTCCAGCGTACCACTGGCTTCGGGGACTTTCCCTTGATAGAGTGCTTGTTCATAGGAACGCCATTCGCCATGCACGAGATTGAGTGTAGCCATACGCAGTACAACCGGCTTTTCAAATCCCGTCATGAACATACGCATGAAGCGGATAGAAGAGAAGTCGGAAATGCCGCCCTCGCGCTTTTCGTATTGGTCTACGGGGATGCGGAATTGATACCACGTGTATTCCTTGGTTTGTCCGTCACGAGTTTTTTGGGAAGCTACACGCTTATCGACAATATAGTTCTGACCCACTTGCATTGCATCTTCGGCAATGCGCACATGATACTGGTAGTACTTTTCGTATTCGTTGAGTGTGAAGTCTTGGTTGATGTCCTCTACATCGGGTTGCGTCTTGTAAGCCGTGCTGTATTTTTCGGGAGAGTTTTCTGCATCTACCGAGTTTCCGTTAGGATTGTTGATACGCTTGTAGCGGTCTAAGATGGAAAGTTGCTGATTATCGTAGTCAGATCCGCGGAAGTAGTGGTACTTGTCGGCAGAGGGTGATTGTAAAATAGAATCGTAAACCTCAGGACTTACTTTCGATTGTATGGCCGAAAGAAATGCTGCATAGGCAGGATAGGTGCGCTCTTGCTCAGAACTAAGTCCATTGTAACCAACGTCTTGCTTGGCACGTGATCCGCTAGAAGTGTTGAAAGCATAGGTTACTGTGTTTTGTGTGGGAACGCGCCCCCATATAGTTTCGGTATATTGTGTAGGATCGTCATCAATGGGTAAACCGCTTTCGTAGAATTTCTTTCCGTCCTTTAGAATGTCTTCGCTGATTTCGCCAAGGTTGAAATAGAGATCACCACTGAATGTCGTTCCTGCTTGGCGTGCTTTGATAAAGGGGTCGAGCATCCAAAATTCGATGTATTCGATATTGGCTGCTTCAAAGTCGGACGTTTCGAGACGGCGCATCATACCGCCCCAGCGAGTAGAAGGGTTGAGCAAATGACCGCGTGTATCGAGCGAGGGGTCGAGATTGTAGGGACCACGTTCGTTGGGATAGTAAGCTAGGTTGAGCACGTTGAGCGTGTTGGATTCCTGCATGTTGATGCTCTTGTTGGGGAAGAGCTCGCTCTTATAGACTTCGCGTACGTCGGGATCGGAGAGTTGCGCTAAATCATTCTTGATGTGGCTTGGAGTAAGATTGGAAGAACGACGTGTAAAGAGAGGATCAATGTAATACCAAGCTAATAAGGCGCGATTGTAGCCATAGCGCACGTCGTTGGTATATTTCGCTTCGGGGAACATGGAAGGAACGCTCGATAGTGTCCATTCTTTGGGATTGGAGATATCTATTTCGCTCTTAGAGTTTTCGAAATCGTCAATGTAGGAGGCATTGCCTTGTGCGCCTTGGCTCTTGCCTGCAATAAGTTGTGCAAATTCGGCTGTGAAATTAATGCTTGAGGGCGCACTGCAGTTAATAAACGGAATCTTATTTATCCAATCCGTAAGGCGCTGACTCTGTTTCTTCCATGACATGTTGAGCCCCCAAAGCGTATTATTTAGTGGCTCAGAACCCATGGCGACTTTGGTGGTGAGGGGCTTTTCTCCAAGGTGCATAAAAGTACCTCCTAGTTGGAAATCCTTGGAGAAATCATACTGGAAATTCATTCCAAACATTGTCTTTCGTTGCATGCCATAGTCGGTATTGCTTTCCAGACTCACGTTGACGTTAGTGCCCGCATCAAGAATGCTCTTATTAAGGATTCTTACAACTCCTGAGTTGTAATCTACTGTATAGTCAGATCCCTCCATCAAGGTTTGTCCTCCTGCTGTGACTACCACCGAACCACGAGGGATATTCATGGCTCCAAGCTGAATCTCATCATTGCGTGTGGCCTTGTATTGACCTGTAATTATGAATTTGTTTTTTTCGGCAATTTGTTTGGCTACAGTACGCGTAGAGTCGTATAACTCTTGGTATACATATTTGTTTGCAATAGCCTCATTACCAATAGCTTTTGCAAGCGAAGAACCAAAAGGTTCAACGACGGGGAAGAATACACGTCCGCTTGAAGCGTCAATTGTATATCCTTCTACGTAGTCGAAGGTGCCGTTAGCCCCAATCTTGTTGTTATTGTCAAGGCGGTCGAGCCCAACAAGGGTAAGAATCTTCTTATTCTTAATGCCTGGTTCGGGAATATAGCTGATATATACGCCCGAGGTGTCAGAGAGAAGTTTGATGTCAAGTTTAAACTTATCTTTTTGCACAGAGGTGGCACCTAGAGAGTAGACATTTCTCATCATCAAGTCCCAATTGCCCATGGTGGGAGTGCACGCCGTATTCTTCAGTGCTTTCAAGAAAAGTGCTTCTTGATTATCCTTTCTGTCGGTGGCAAATTCACCTACTTGATAGGTCTGCCCTTTGTAAGTATACTCATAGGCTACGGCAAGTACTTGGTCGGTCTGTAGTGCCTGCTTCAACGAGATATAGCCCAACGAAGTGTTGAGCGTATATTCGGAACTAGAAAGTTTTCGGGCTGATTCAAGTTTCTCATAGTCGACACTTCCGACAAGTCCCGCTCCATCAAGTGTGGGCGTGGTTGAAGAAATGTCACGAGCAGCTGCGAGTGAGGAATTAAGAGAACTGTACAGATTATTGGAAGCGTTGGAGGGAACGTCTGTGCCAGTGGCAACCCATTGTGGATTGCTGATATGGGAGTGCTCGGCAAGGTCGGTAAAACCTACGATGTTGCGTGTGTCGGTGGTGGCTCCCGTCTTGTTGGTGACCCATACTTCGATACGCTTAATGGTGATGCCCGATGTGATGTTGGGCAATTGTTTCATGTTGTCGTCGTAGTGATCGCGGAAATAGTGGGACAAGAAGAAATGACGATTCTCGTCGTAAGCATCGGCCGAGAATTCAAAATTTGTCAGTTGGCTTCCTCCTTTGGAACTAACTGATGAACTTGACGATTTCTTCTGGGCTACGACTGTGGATAGCTTTAGCTTGCCAAACTGCATATCAGTACGCACACCAAAGAGAGAAGAGGCTCCACGGACAAGCGATGAATTGGTGGGCATACTCACATTGCCAGCCTCTACGAGTTTGATGATTTCGTCCTCTTTCCCCTCATAGCGAAGCTTGAGATTTTGCGTGTCAAAGTCGAAAGTAGCCTCCGAATTATAGTTAAAGTCCATGTTGACTTTATCACCCACTTTACCGTTGAGACTCAGATTGATTTTCTCATCGAAATCGAAACCAAACACTTTGCGATTGCGCTCCGAAAGGCTCGGATTGTCAGTAAAGCGTGTGTTGGCTCCGATCTTCAGTTCGGCAGAGCCTTGTGTCTTGATACGAACACCTCCAGGACCAAAGATCTTATTCATTGGGCCGAGGTCGAAGTGCATATCTGTAAAGTCGAATTTATCTTTTCCCTTGGCTTTAAATTCCTGTGCGTTTTTATTGCGATAATAGTCGGCAATGGATCGTTTAAGCATCAAGTCTTGATACTCTTCCCAGGTAAGCGAGAAAGGAGTGGAAAGGTATTCGTCGCCCAATTTCGTACCTAAGTAATAGCCACCCGTTGCGTCATTGTATTCTCCCTCTGTGTGGATGTTGTCGGGATCTTTTAAGTCAATGGCCGCTTTGGCAGTATCTGCTAATGTCGTGATGGAAGTTTTCTTTACGTGGGGAAGCGTGTCGGATTGCTCGAGGATGTTTTTGTCTGTTGTGAATGCTCTATTTCTGCTCTCGGCTTGTGTGGGGACTGATGGACATGCCGTATGGGACATGCGGTTGTATGCAGCCTGACTAGCTCCCACGCAGATGGACGCTAGAATAACGAGTGATATGTAGAGAAAACTTTTCAAATTGGATGAAGAAATGGATGTAAGGGTAATCCAGATAGTATAAGAAATGCGTAACTATCTATGTGGTTTCTGTTATTGTTACTATAATTCTTACAGATGCTTGTGAATCATGGAAACGTTTGTATATATTTTTCCCTAGTTTGCGCTTTTGTTTTTTTTCTAAAGCATTTTCAATGCTTTCTTGATAATGCCTTCTACAGGAAGTTCGGGAGTTTCCTTTATTATCTGCATGACAACTTTTTGCGTAGGAGCTGGAGAGAATCCCAGCACAGCAAGTGCTTGTACAGCCTCGTCGACAACGGCCGAAGATATTGCCACTCCGCCATCTGCAGATGTATTGGCACCACTTGATGAGCTCATGAAAGGTGTGATCTTATCCTTTAATTCTACAATGATTCGTTGTGCAGCTTTGGGGCCGATGCCTTTCACGCTTTTGAGCGAACGTACGTCTTCGGTCTGTACGATATTTGCTAAATCGGCGGGTGTAAATGCAGACAGAATCATGCGAGCTGTTTGTCCGCCAATGCCTGATACGCTAAGCAAAACTTGGAAAAGGTCACGTTCTATCTTCGTGGCAAATCCGAAGAGTAGATAGGCGTCTTCGCGAATCACCTCATGTACATAGAGTTTGGCTCGTTCTTTACCTTGAATGGCGGTATATGTATTGAGTGTAATGCCGAGTCCGTAGCCTACGCCAGCGCTTGTTTCGATGACAGTTTGGGTGGGCATGAGGCCTTCTACGGTTCCTTTGATATATTCAATCATAGCTTTGATATAACGGAATGTTCGTCCTTTTATTATAGGATAGTCAATGCTTATTGTTCCTCTAAGGCATTTTCTTACAAATCTTAGGCATGGAAGGGCTGCAATTTCTGTTGGTTAGGAAATTAGGATAGAAATAATATGTTTGTTAAGTTTCCTCTAGAGTAATGTGTGTTTGTGTTGGCAATATCATAGAAAATGTCCGAAAGAATCGTATTCTCTTCTTTCGTCAACGCGTAATACGTTTCGTATCTAAAACATCTTTTAATCTCCTTACTCAAATTGAGCCGTAAATCCTTAAAGTTTTTCTACAGCCTTCAAGAATTCTTCTCTCTTTTGCGGATCTTCCGCAAAGATACCGCTGAAGTCGGTGGTTACTGTGACAGAGTTGTCTTTTTCAACTCCACGCATTTGCATGCACATATGCTTGGCTTCTACCATGACCATGACACCTTGCGGAGCGAGCGCTTCTTGAATGCAATCTTTAATCTGCATAGTCATACGCTCTTGTACCTGGAGACGATGAGAGTAAATATCTACCACACGGGCTAGTTTAGACAATCCAGTGATGTAGCCATTGGGAATATAAGCTACGTGAACTTTTCCGTAGAAGGGTAACATATGGTGTTCGCAAAGGGAATAAAATCTAATATCTTTTACGATGACCATCTGCTTGTATGGCTCATTAAATTTGGCCGAATTGAGCACCGCGCAGGCATCCATTTGATAGCCGCGTGTGAGTGTCTGCATGGCTTTGGCCACACGGAGTGGTGTCTTGAGTAATCCTTCTCTTTCGGCATCCTCGCCCAAAAGATTGAGGATTTCATGATAGTGGTATTGTAAAGCTTCTAACTTATCGGTTTCCATGTGCTTATATATTTATATAGGAGTCTCTTGGATTTTGTGTGTAGCTTGTGAGTAGAGTTAGTTAGGTATGTTTACTTCACTAGCAACAATGCGGACTTCATAGGAAATGTGGGCGCGACGGATGCGCACAACATACTTCTGAGCCTCTTGTCGAGTTTTGAAGTCACCCACGTGAGTCACCCATCGTGGAGCTTCAAAACTTGGGTAAACTGCTAATTCTCTAAATTTCTCTCTGCATTTATTACCCATCTGAATTGCTTTAATCTTATCGGCGCGTGAGTTGCCGCCTGTAAAGATGCAAATGCGGAATCCGCGTGCTTTATGGCGAGCACGTGATATGTATCCATGGCCAGACGATGTGTTGCTTGCCGTGTTGTGCTTCTGCGTTGGTCTGCTCTTGTTTTCCGAGGACTTTCTCGCGCTTTCTTTCTTTTCGCTTGCGTCTGTAGAAGGATGAGATGTATGTGTTGCCGTGGCTGAAGTATGCGAGGCATGACTTGTGTTTCCACTATTTGCAGACGCATCGTTCTTTGTTGTAGAAGTGGAGACCTTCGAAGCTGTTCGTGGCTTCTGTGTACCATTGACAATACGTTCAATCTCATCAGATTGTCTGATAACGACAGTTCCTTTTCCTGCCTCGTTTTTGCGTAGTTTTTCTGTATAAGTGCTCTGTGAATAAGTGGAGAGTGCAAACAGTGTAGCGCAGAGTAACAAGATAATTCGTTTCATTTTCAGGTGATGATGTGCTGTAAGTCAATAAATGATTTGACTTTCGTGAGTAACAACTCCCACAATCAAGAAAAAGATGATAAATGGAAGCTGGATTATGAAAATCCAAACACAAGATTACAACCTATATGAATAGATATAGGTCGCAATCTTGTGTGGATATCTCGTTCTTATGAGAGGAGAATGTTATGCTTTCCAAGCATCGATAATGCCCTTGAAATCGGCGGCCTTCAAAGCGGCACCACCAATCAAACCACCATCAACGTTGACCTTAGAGAAAATCTCTTTTGCGTTAGAAGGCTTGCAGCTACCGCCATAGAGAATAGAAACGTTTTCAGCAGCTTCGGCGCCAAATTTGTCGGCGATTGTCTGACGGATGAAAGCGTGCATCTCTTCAGCTTGGTCGGCTGTGGCAGTCTTGCCTGTACCGATAGCCCATACGGGTTCGTAAGCGAGGATGATGTGTGAGAATTCTTCGGCAGTAAGGTCGAAGAGTGAGCCTTCGAGCTGTGCCTTAACGATCTCGTTCTGCTTACCAGCTTCGCGGTCTTCGAGCACTTCGCCGATGCAGAAGATAACGTCGAGGTTGTTGGCGAGAGCCAATTTTACCTTCTCCTTCAAGATCTCGGGAGTCTCGTGATAGTAAGCACGACGTTCGCTGTGACCGAGGATCACGTAGTTAGCACCTGTGCTCTTAACCATTTCAGCAGAAACTTCGCCTGTATAGGCACCGCTCACCTTGTCAGCGCAGTTTTCAGCGCCAAGACCGATGATGTTCTGGTCGATGATGCCAGCAACCGAAGCTAAATGAATGAAAGGAGTGCAGATAATCACACCGCAGTTGGGCTTGTCAGCTGTTAGTACTTCATTGAGTTCTTTTGCGAGAGCAATACCCTCCTGCAGGTTCTTGTTCATTTTCCAGTTACCTGCAACGATTTTCTTTCTCATGATTCTTTTGAGTTTAAAACGTTTTACGTAAATATGATGTTTGTAGAATTTGTGTCCTATCCAAAGTGAGTCGAGAACTACGATAACGAGTAGTGGGATGACAAACCACAGGATGAGCTTTCCCAATGGGTGAGTGTTTGTAGCGGGCAAGATTTCGCTGATGTCCTTCAGATTATCCGTCTCGGGGAGATTGTTGTTCCCCCATTTCTGTACAATTAGTCCGTCGTGGAGCAATAGTAGCCCAGGGTTGGATCGTACCATGGTGCTAAGTTCCGTATCTTCCCCTAGAAGGATGGGGTAGGCGGCTCCTGTGCGATCTATCCAAGAGGAAATGGCCTCATTGCTAGATGATGTGGCCATATAGAATGTATATTGATGATCTCGACAAAAATCGTACAAATCGTTGATGCGGTCGCAGCAACCATCGTCCGCATCTTCAACCGAAGGAAGGGTGAGTAAAAAAGTGTAGCCTTGGTTCTGTAAGATGTCGAATGTTCGGTCGTCTAGCGTGTGTGGGTCGGCTAGGTAGAAATTGGTTAATTTGTTAACATTTCCATCTTCGGTAGGCTCTTCGCTGAATGCAGCTCGAATGTTGGCTCCGGGTTTGTAAGGCGTAAAGTCGAGTAGGGGCAGATAATGTAGCGAATAGAGTGCTAACGAAATAGCATATACCCAAGAATAGATAGATACAATCCACGAATTGCGTGCTGTGATGATGCGACGGAGCTTCTGTGGCCTCCATACCAATATAGTCGCACAGGCTAGAAGAACTATATTCTTGACAAGAGTTTGCCCATTTGTAAGCTTAATTGCATCGCCAAAGCATCCACAGTCCGACACGGGATTGGCAATATAAATCCATACCGTTATAGCTGTAAATAACAACATGAAAAGTGCTAGGCAACGCGTCGTAAGACGTCGATGTATGCCTAAAAGCAGATACACACCTAGAATGAACTCCAACGTGCCAAGGGCAGTTGCTGCAAATTCGAGGAGTAAGGAATATTCGCTCAGGTGAATCCCCACGGCTGTGGTGTAAGCGTGGATCTTAAAGGTCATGCCCATAGGGTCGGCTAGCTTAACAAATCCCGAGAATAGGAATGTCAAACTCAGCACAATTCTGCATAGGGAAAAGCAGAGCGAGGATAGGTATGTAAGAATTTTGGATTTCAACGGCGTATGTGCGTGGTGAATGGAGTCTTATTCAACTTCAACGTTCTCTATAATGAGCTTGATAAGTGCAAACACGGCATAATTGAGCATATCCATATAGTTGGCTGCAATGCCTTCGCTCACCAATGTCTTTCCGTCGAGAGCTTCGATTTGCTTGGTACGGAATATTTTCATAAAAATGAGATCGGCATAAGAACTGACACGCATTCCGCGCCATGCTTCATTGTAGTCGTGATTTTTTTTAAGCATGAGACTGAGTGCTTCTTGGGCTTGCTCATCGTAAAATTGGAGAGCCTCGGCTATAGAGACATCTTCTGTATCGGCCACGCCTTTAGCGAGCTGAATCAAGGCAATAATGCTATAGTTTACGATTCCGATAAACTCGGGTGTAATGCCTTCGTTCACCTTGGCGCAACCTTTCATCTGTAATGAACGAATACGTGCGGCTTTGATATAAAGCTGATCTGTCATGGTTTCTGGGCGCATCACTCTCCATGCTGAGCCGTAATCGTGAAGTTTCTTTTCAAAAAGGTCGCGGCAGATATGCATCACTTGCTCGAACTCTTTTTGTGTATCGGGTTGTGTCATTTTTATAGAATGGTCATATTTTGCTGCAAAAATACTAATAATATTGTGTAAGAGCAACTCTTTAAGTCTTTTTCGGCATGTGGTAAGGTCTCCTCAATCGGAAATGGCATTAGGTGTTATGGGACATTGCAAGTTTCTCCTTGTGGTATGTTGAGTTAGAATCACTTTTCTTTGGAGAAGAAATGTATAGGCTGGTATAGCTAATCTAAAATAATGGAGAATTTTCCTCTTTTGATTAATAAATTGAGAAATATAGCTCTTTTATGTGTCAAAAAGTCTAGAAAAACTACTTTTGTGTGTTGACATGTGAAGTGATACAGAAATTATCCCGATATTTGCATAAGATAGGCTGCACCTCAGCAAAAATCTCAAGCAAGCTTGGCTTTTTGCATTCGGTTTGCACTATCTTTGCACAAGACAAAATGATACAGAAGAATCGTCGAAAACAATTTATACATATAAAATGTAGTTGCAATCAACGAGATAAACTTAATATCTTATGCAAAATCTCATATAAGACAAGCTTAGGATAGTGATAACGAAAAAGAAAGGATTTGAATTATGAAACGAATACTGTTGTTACTTTGCTTCGCTATAAGCACCTTTGCGGCGAAAGCAATAGACTATGTGGAGGCTAGGCAGCAAGCGTGGTTCTTAACCGACAAAATGGCTTATGAATTGAATCTTACTCCTGAGCAATATGACCGAGCTTATGAAATAAATCTTGACTATCTGATGAGTTTGCGCACACCCAATGATTGCTCTGGTTATTATTGGCAATATCGCAACGCAGATTTTCGCTACATTCTCTACGATTGGCAGTATAATATCTATTGTACACTCGATTATTTCTTCCGTCCTGTGCGCTGGAGCCATGCTGCGTGGTACTATCCTGTGTTTGATAGGTATCGTCATGGTTATTATTACTTTAATCGTCCTACCATTTATGTAACCTATCATGGAGGCATGTGGAATCGGCGTGGCAGAAATACTCCAAGTCCTTATATAGGACGTCGTCCTGCGCCAGGTACGGGTATGAGAAATCATTGTCAGAACAATGGTGGATGGTATGGTGGAAATCCCTCTCCGAATCGCCCTCAGCCTCGTCCAGGTGAACGATATGGGTATCCAAGTACGCCTCCTTCGCATTACAACGGAAATAGGCCCAATGGAAATGGACGCTCTGAATATAATAATGGAGGAACACGTCCTAATAATGGCCGTCCCAATGGGGGCAGACCAGACAATAATCGTTCTAACAATAATTATCGGGATGCCTATACCAACTATCGTCAGACAGGGACTAGCGGTGTGAACTACAACCGAGGCGGAACTTCTAACAATACTAATGGAAGAGGTAACGCAGCGGGTGTGGGAAGAGAACGTCCGCAAAGAAACGTACAAGGAACTCATACCCCTGCAGGTGGACGTGGAAGTGGTAGAAGTTTCGGTAGTCGATAAAAAGAATTTTAAGAACTTAGTCGGATGGTGGCAGACGAATGTTTGTCACCATCTTCCTTTTTTGGCGTTTTTGACGAATAGCCTCAAGTTGCTTTGTGAGATAAAGGGGAGACGTTTGCTTTTGCTGTTCGTTTTGTATATTTCGTAAGGAATTTTGTATGCGTGTCATCACCTCTTCATCGGTAAGTTTGGGTGAAGTTCTTACCAATTCTTCGTGCCCTAAAGAAAGACTGTATCCTTTCAAAATGGATTTTGAATATGGGGGTAACCAATTTGTAGTCTATATAAAAGGAGGTTAAGCAAAAGCTCTGTTGTACTTGAATTTTAAAAATCTTTATAGCTTTCTTCTTTTAAGAGCGGTATTTGCTATGTGAACTACAAAGAAATACAACACAGAAGATTGGTAAAGTTAAAATCTTCCACTTTCATTTTGTATTGCGCTCGGTTTACACTATCTTTGCAGTCAAAAATAGAAACAGAAGGCGCATCATGAAACTAATATTAATGAGTACTCCATATTTCTTTGTGGAGGAGCATCAAATTCTGAATGCCCTTTTCGATGAGGGCCTGGAGGTGTTGCATCTACGCAAGCCTCATACAGAGCCTGTCTATTCTGAAAGATTGCTTACGTTGATACCGGAAACATATAGAAAACGCATCGTCGTGCACGACTTTTTCTATTTGAAAGATGAATACAATCTGAAAGGAATTCATCTAAATCATCGTAATCCAGAATTGCCTCCTAAATATAAAGGGCACATCTCTTGTTCCTGTCACACGTCTGAAGAGGTGAAAGCTCATAAGAAAGTGTGCAACTACGTGTTTCTCTCTCCTATATTCAATAGCATATCTAAGGAAGGCTATAGTTCGCACTTCGGAATGCAGGACTTGCGTGAACTTGCTCGTCAGAAAGTAATAGATCGCAAGGTAATGGCGCTCGGTGGTGTGCAGCTTGATAATATCAAGCAAGTAAAAGATCTCGGATTTGGTGGAGCTGTAATATTGGGTGATATATGGAATCGCTTCAGTATACATTCCACTCAAGATTTTAAAGATTTGATACAGCATTTCCGGAAATTGCGTAAAGAAGCAGAGTGAATATAATGGATCTGCTGCATCAGCGGATCGTGTAATACTGATACCTTTAATAACATTTCATACACAACACAATGAATAACAATTCTTTTATGGTCTTTTCGGGTACAGCTTCCCGATATTTGGCTGAAAAGATTTGTGAGGAACTTAACTGTCCGTTAGGCGACCTCACGGTGACAAAGTTTGCTGACGGCGAATTCGAGGTTTGTTACGAAGAAAGTATTCGTGGCCGCGATGTGTTCTTGGTACAGAGCACTTTCCCCAGTTCTGACAATCTTATGGAGCTCCTCCTCATGATTGATGCTGCCAAGCGCGCATCAGCTCGTAGCATTTGTGCGGTAGTTCCTTATTTCGGATGGGCACGCCAAGATAGAAAGAGCAAACCACGTGTGAGCATTGGTGCTAAGCTTGTGGCCGATTTGCTTAGCGTAGCCGGTATTGATCGTTTGATGACGATGGACTTGCACGCTGATCAAGAGCAAGGTTTCTTCAACGTTCCTGTTGATCACCTCTATGCTTCAACCGTAATGTTGCCTTACATCAAGAGCTTAAATCTAAAGAATCTTTGTATTGCTTCGCCCGATGTGGGGGGTTCTAAGCGTGCAGCCTCTTACGCTAAGTATCTTGATTGTCCCATGGTTCTCTGCAACAAGAGCCGAAAGAAAGCCAACGAAGTTGCCGATATGCAAATTATTGGTGATGTAAAGGGAATGGACGTAGTGCTTGTCGACGATATCGTAGATACTGCAGGTACTATTACTAAGGCAGCCGACCTTATTATGTCACGTGGTGCGAATAGTGTTCGTGCGATTGCTAGTCACTGCATTATGTCTGGTCCTGCCGATGAGCGCGTTGAGGCTTCTGCATTGAAAGAAATGGTATTTACTGATAGTATTCCCTATCGTGGCACTTGCGATAAGGTGAAGGAACTTACCGTAAGCGGCATGTTGGCAGAAACCATACGTCGCGTAATGGAGAATGAGAGTATCTCCTCTCAGTATCTCATCTAATCTAAAATAAGACGCACCTTTAGAAATTCTTTTAGAGAATATTTCTTTAGAAAGAATATGTTATTGCATTTCCACGATGCCCACTGGAATGGTTGGCATCGTGGAAATCTTTTTGTTTAGGTCTATCCATCTACCCCTTTTTCGTTGGATAGTCAAAGGAATTGTAGATAAAATAGTGAGTCATTGTATTTTTATTGTCTGGAATAAACAATATGGCACGTGTTTTGTATAGTCTATCAACAAAAATAGAAAACATTAAATACATACGACCATGCAAAAAGGTAACATAGGTATCACAACGGAGAATATATTCCCGGTAATCAAGAAATTTCTTTATAGTGACCACGAGATTTTTCTACGCGAGATAGTAAGCAATGCGGTTGACGCCACGCAGAAACTTAAGACGCTAGCCATGAAGGGTGACTTCAAGGGAGAACTTGGCGACTTGACAGTACGTGTAAGCGTAGATAAGGATGCCAAGACATTGACCATTAGTGATCGCGGTATTGGTATGACTGCTCAAGAAATTGATAAGTATATCAATCAAATAGCATTCTCTGGTGCTAACGATTTTCTTGAGAAGTATAAGGATGATGCATCTGCCATCATTGGTCACTTCGGATTGGGATTCTATTCTTCATTTATGGTGGCCGATCGTGTAGATATTATCACTCGTAGCTATCAAGAAGATTCCAAAGGTGTGAAGTGGACATGTGATGGTTCGCCCGCATTTGAAATAGATGATTGCGAGAAGGCCGATCGTGGTACTGATATTGTGCTCCACGTTTCGGACGATTGTGTAGAATTCCTTGAAAAGAATAAGATTCAGGAATTACTCACCAAGTATTGTCGCTTCCTCCCAGTACCCATAGCATTTGGTAAGCAGACTGAATGGAAAGATGGTAAAGAGGTAGAGACAGACAAGGATAATGTCGTGAACGATACCACTCCGCTTTGGACTAAGACTCCTTCTACACTGAAGGATGAGGATTATAAGAAGTTCTATCGTGAACTTTATCCCATGGCAGATGAACCTTTGTTCTGGATTCACTTGAATGTGGACTATCCTTTCAATCTCACAGGTGTGCTCTACTTCCCACGTATCAAGAGCAACCTCGATGTTCACCGCAATAAAATTCAGCTCTATTGCAATCAGGTGTTTGTGACGGATCAAGTAGAGAACATCGTTCCTGACTTCCTCACATTGCTTCATGGTGTCATAGATTCACCGGATATCCCATTGAATGTAAGCCGTAGCTATTTGCAGAGCGATTCTAATGTAAAGAAGATTTCTTCTTACATCACGAAGAAGGTAAGTGATCGCTTACAGTCAATCTTCAAGAGCGACAGAAAGGACTTCGAGCAGAAGTGGGACGATTTGAAGCTCTTTATCAATTATGGTATGCTTTCAGAACCCGACTTCTACGACAAGGCAAAGTCCTACGCTCTGTTTAAAGATGTAGATGGTAAATTCTTTACTTATGATGAATACCACGACTTGATTAAGGATGCTCAGACAGACAAGGATGGCAATCTAATCTATCTCTATGCCACTAACAAAGAAGAGCAGTATGCTTATATCGAAACGGCCAAGAGCAAAGGTTATAGTGTGTTGCTCTTCGATGGCCAGCTCGATACGGCTATGGTGAGCATGCTTGAGCAGAAGCTTGAAAAGAGTCGTTTCAGCCGTGTAGATGGCGATGTAATCGACCGCATTATTCGTAAGGAAGACGACAAGAAAGAACAGTTGGCTGCTGAAGATGTGGCTGCATTGGATGGCGCATTTATGGCTATTTTGCCTCAAGTGGACAAGGCTCAATTCCATGTGGAATCTGTTCCAATGGGCGAAGACTCTGCCCCAGTAGTTATCACGCAGAGCGAGTATATGCGTCGTATGAAGGATGCCAGTCGTTATCAGCAAGGCATGTCGTTCTATGGTGAAATGCCTGATATGTACAATGTGGTGCTCAACTCCGATCACCGCTTGGTAAAGGGAATTCTCGACGATATGAAGGCATCTGTCAAGGATCAGATTACTCCTATCGAAAATGAGCTGAAGGGCATGCACGCTCGTCATGCAGCCCTCGAAAGCGAACAGAAGGATAAGAAACCTGAAGACTTGACCGATGCTGAAAAGGACGATATGAAGAAATGCAATGAAGAAATTGCCAACTTGGAAAGCAAACGCAAGGAAGTTTGGGCTTCTTATGGCAAGGGTAACAAGATAGCTTCGCAACTTGTTGACTTGGCATTGCTTCAGAATGGTTTACTCCGTGGTGAAGCTCTGAACAAGTTCGTCAATCGTTCGGTAGAACTTATTAAGTAACGCATGATGAGCCATCTTGCTCTAATAGAATTATAAATTCTCTGGCAGATTCTTATGCAATGTCATTCATTCTCGTAGGTGAGAAAGGCATTGTATAGGAATCTGCCGTTTTTTCTTTCTAAAATGATGAATACTTTTTTGCTCTCTCTATGGTTCCCTTTGTTGGCATTCTCTTGTGGGCATTCAGCTAAACAAGTTTCAATGCAAGAGTCTCCACACGAAGAGATTCAAGCGGAGTTTATTCAAGATGAAGCATCCGAAAAGCCCTCTTCTGAAACATTTCTTCGCGACTCCGTGATTTACACGGAGATGGATTCGTCTAAAGTTGTCTCACTCTTGTGTCAGCAGCCACAAGGTAATGATGTCTTGTTCTTTGCTAGGAAGTTTATAGGTGTTCCTTATGTAGCTTCTACGTTAGAGGTGGCCGATCCCGAACGTTTGGTGGTAAATCTGCGTCAATTAGATTGTACCACATTAGTGGAGACGGCGCTTGCACTTACACTGACAAAACGACAGGGGAAGACAGACTTTGCGTCTTATTGTCGTAATCTGCTGAAACTGCGTTATCATAACGGACAGATGAATGGTTATCTCAGTCGTTTGCATTATTTCTCATGGTGGATGCATGATAATATAGATATGGGCATAATAAAAGAGGTTGTTGACACCAAGCATTTCACATCCCCCATGGTAGTAAACAATTATTACATGTCTGCTCATCCTTCGAGCTACAAATTTCTGAAAGCACATCCTGAATGGGTAGATAGTATCTCCGTGATGGAGAAACAATATGCAGGTCGTGATGGCAATTATCTTCCGCAATCGAAAACGCTTTTGTCCAAAAGCGAACTTTCCTCAATTCATGATGGCGATATCGTGGCTATAGTCACGAAGAAAGCGGGAATAGATTATTCTCATTTAGGCTTCGCAGTGTGGGGAAAAGATGGAAAGTTGCATCTACTCAATGCATCTTCCATTCATCATAAAGTGGTAGAGGAACCTAAAACACTTTTTCAATATCTCAAGGAACATCCCTCGTCCATAGGTATCCGATTACTCCGTCTTTGCGATTAGTTTTAGGTGTTATTCGTTCTAAAATAACCGAAGAAGTGTCGGCTTAATCTCCGTACTGCGAGATTAAGCCGACACTTCTTATTCGTATGCTCGTGGCGTGAGCATTGTCAAACGGGTGCAAGTCCCATAGTAAACCCTAAATGATTTTATCGTTGATTCCTTAATTCTACTCTTTCTTTAAGTAAAATGCAGAAGTGAAATGAAAAAAATCCGCCGCACTTATCACCCATTGGTGCGTGCAGCGGACAGATCAACCAAAATAACATTCAATAGTTTAGTCTTATCTAATAATGGTTGGTTGGTAGGGGAAAGCCTTTCAAGCTAATTCTTTTTGGGAGAATGGTATTTACTTGGCTTTATATGCTTCTTCATGGACACCAGCGACGGCGCGGCCGCTAGGATCGTTTAAGTTTTTAAATGAAGCATCCCAGGCAAGAGCTTCGGCTGTAGAGCAAGCTACGCTTGGTACACTTGGTACGCTGCGAGCAGCGCTTTCGCTGGGGAAGTATTCTTCAAAGATGGAACGATAGTAGTATTCCTCTTTGTTCATAGGAGTGTTAATCGGGAAGCGTTCAGCAGCATGAGCCATTTCTTCATCGGATACAGCTTGAGCTGTGATTTCTTTTAGTGTATCAATCCATGAATAGCCTACGCCATCGGAGAACTGCTCTTTCTGTCTCCATGCTACGCTTTCAGGAAGCATGTCGGCAAATGCCTCGCGTACGATTTTCTTCTCTATGGTCTTGCCCGGACACATCTTTGCTTCAGGATTTAGGCGCATGGCGACATCAAGGAATTCCTTATCGAGGAAGGGAACACGTCCTTCAACGCCCCAAGCAGATAGGCTCTTGTTGGCTCGCAGACAGTCGTAAAGGTAAAGTTTGGAAAGTTTACGTACAGTCTCTTCATGGAAAGCTTTAGCATTTGGAGCTTTATGAAAGTAGAGATAACCGCCAAATACTTCATCGGCTCCTTCTCCAGAAAGCACCATCTTGATACCCATCGACTTGATAACACGAGCCAACAGGTACATAGGAGTAGAGGCTCTCACGGTCGTGACGTCGTAGGTCTCGATGAAGTAGATTACGTCGCGTACAGCATCCAATCCTTCTTGGATGGTATAGTTGATTTCATGATGCACGGTACCAATAAAGTCGGCTACTTCTTTGGCTTTGGCCAGGTCGGGAGCTCCTTTTAATCCTACGGCGAAAGAGTGGAGTTGAGGCCACCAAGCATCTTGTGTACTATTGCTTTCAATGCGTCGAGCTGCATATTTCTTAGCAATGGCTGAAATGACAGAGCTATCCAATCCGCCAGAGAGTAATACACCATAAGGAACATCACTCATCAATTGGCGTTTCACGGCAGCTTCCAATGCGTCATGAACGTCTTGCACGGAAGCTCCATTGTCTTTCACGTTATCATAGTCTTCCCAATCGCGCTTGTACCATTTCTTCATTTTCCCCTCAGAACCTAAATAATAATGTCCAGGAAGGAAAGGTTCGTATTCATCGCAGAAGCCTTCAAGCGCCTTGAGTTCTGAGGCACAATATACTTTGCCATCTTTGTCGTGTCCTATATAGAGAGGTATCACGCCGATAGGGTCGCGAGCAATGAGAAAATCATCTTTCTCTTCATCGTAAAGAGCGAATGCAAAAATACCATTGAGATCTTCCAGAAAGTTGATTCCTTTTTCACGATATAGGGCTAATACCACTTCGCAGTCCGACCCTGTTTGAAAACCATACTTGTCGGCATATTCCTTTCGAATGGCCTGATGATTATAGATTTCACCATTTACAGCAAGTACTTGCTTATGGTCGGGAGAAAACAAAGGTTGTTTGCCACTTTGTGGATCCACAATGGAAAGTCGCTCATGGCATAGGATAGCACTCTTGCCACAATAAATGCCACTCCAATCTGGTCCACGATGACGAATTTTCTTGCTCATTTCAAGCGCCTTCTTTCTAAGTTCAGGCGTTTGCTGCTTAATGTTGAAAATAGATACAATGCCGCACATGGTTGTAAGTCTCTTTTTAGTGTTGTGTTTGTTGACAAATAAGTTTAAATGTCATTGGTTTGCTATCACGATGCAAATATAGTAAGTATTTTTCTAACAGAATACTTTTTGTCAGATAAAATTCGTCTCTAATTGCATTTTGCTAAAAATAGGTCGGTATTTACACCATTATGTATAGACTAATAGCGTAAACGGTGTTGCAAAGCCTCGTGCTTTAGTCAGGAAAAAAATGGAGATTAAATGGAAATACTTTTCTGATTTCTCTTTTCAATAGGCTGTTCCTAGAACTTCTTCCTTGTATTATAAGGGTAGGGGTTTAGAGAAGAAGATTTTTCATCGTTAGCCCATTTAAATGAAAATCTAACGCGGAGACTTGTTATGGTGCAGCGGATATTTTGGGGGGTATGATGAGAAAAGTGATTTGTCTTCCCGTCCACAGATGTCCGCTTTAGCATTCACAGATGCTCGTTTTTCCTTTTACAGATGCCCATCTTTACGTCTACCACTGCCGTGCGGTAAAGCTACCACAGGCCTGTGGTAGCGCTGCCGCACGGCAGCGGTAGCTTTACCGCACGGCAGCGGTAGACGTGAAAGTCTTCATTGAGAAACGGAATGGTCTAGGTTCTAGATTGATAATGACGAAGTTAGGAACACTTCGTTCGCAGTTTATGAAATCCTCCGTTTACAAGGGGAAAGATTCCATCTATGCAGAGAGAAAATTTCCGTGTCGTGAAGTAAGACTTTATCTTCACTCAACAGCTTTACTACAACATGGAAATGGATAAACATACGACACAAGGAAAATACAACCGGGAATATCCACAGCCCCCTTGTTATGGCTCTAGAATATAGAATTGGTGTGTAATAAAAAAACCGGTCGTTTTCTCTAGTCTAAGAGAAAACGGCCGGTTGGGATAGAGGATGGATCTATAAATTCTGGAATTTATGGTACCTCATTCTGATGATGGAATATGAGTCTACTCTGCATTTCTCAATTCTTCTGGCGAGAGTATCTTTTGCTGTGTGCTGTAACGATTCTTCTTGTGCGGTGTAAAGCCATCTCTTCTTGAACTTCCGCTTTTGGCAGAGAATGACTGGTCGGAGATAGCGTTTGTGCCCGCTCCAAGATTGTGTACGTTTCCTCCGTAGGCACGCCATCGTTCCATGATACTTTGCACGTAGCCGTAGGTTTCGTTGCCTATCATATAACCATATTTCACTACGGGGTCGCGATAATACTGTGCATTACTCAGATTGCGCACAAATAATCCAACGTATTCCCATTTGTTTGCGTCATATCCGTGCTTTCTTGCTAGCGCTTGTGCATCGCGTATATGGCCAATGCCACCGTTGTAGGAAGCGAGTACAAATTTTACGCGCTCCTCAGCATCGGAAATGTTTGAGAACTGTGATTGTAGATGTCGAATCACTTTAGACGCCGTGGCAATATTGTCGGTGGGTGAGAATATTTTGTCTCTGCTCAGTCCGAATTGTGCGGCTGTTGCAGGCATAAGCTGCATCAATCCTGCTGCTCCTGCCCATGAGATGGCATTCGGATCGAAGCCCGATTCTTGATAGCATTGTGCTGCAATGAGTTTCCAATCCCATCCCGTATATCGAGCTGCTATTTTAAAGTACTCGTCATAAGTAGAAATGATGCCTTTCTCGCGCGAGATAAAGGGGGCTCTCACTTTGCGATGCACCACAGAACGATTTTTTATCCATGTTCGTTCGGTTTTTTCTGCTTTTATTTCAACCCCTTCGCCATACCAATCATTGAGAGCCTCGGCCAAGTCGGAGGCATTGCTTCTTACAGCCCAAGTGGTGTGTTTCTTTTTGTTGTTTGAACCAGCCTCAAGTAATCCTTCTTTTTTACAGAATTGTTCAGACAGTTGATACGCTACGACGTCTATGTCGCCGTTCTTTAGCATGTGAGCTAATTCAAGACTGTCTTTGGCAAGTTCCACTCTTACGCCCACCCCTTGTGTATTCGCAAAGTCTTCGGCTAGGGCATATTGCAAACCTAATCCTCGTCCTTGATAGTCAAAGTAAGTGTCGGGGCCGCTGATGGTACCAATGATGAGTTCGCCTGATTCTGCAATTCGGGTCAGATTGTCGCCAGCATCTGTTTTCTTCGCTTTGGCAAAAGCGCCATTCTCTTCACGTTGCTGTGCTGATTTGTTGTGGCATGAGTAGAGTAGGGGAAGCACAAGAGTCCAAAGCAGAATAATCTTTCGCATGACTTTCTTTTACTATTACATTTCGGCTTCTTTCAGTCGTTCGGCATTTTCGGCAATAATTAGGTGGTCTATGCAATCTTGTATGTCACCATCCATGAATGCCTGCAGATTGTATATGGTGTAGTTGATGCGGTGGTCAGTGATTCGTCCTTGTGGATAGTTGTAAGTGCGGATTTTTGCTGAGCGGTCGCCTGTTGATACAAGCGTTTTTCTTCTGTTGGCAATGTCGTCTACGTATTTCTGATGTTCCTTATCATATATAAATGTGCGCAGACGAGCCAAAGCGCGCTCCTTATTCTTGGGCTGGTCACGCGTTTCGGTACATTCAATCAGAATTTCTTCTACTTCTCCTGTGTTCGGATTTTTCCAGTTATAGCGCAGACGTACACCTGATTCTACCTTATTTACGTTCTGGCCACCTGCACCGCTCGAACGGAAAGTGTCCCATTTAATTTCGCCTTCATTAATCACTACATCGAAAGCCTCGGCTTCGGGAAGTACGGCCACTGTTGCTGCAGAGGTGTGCACACGACCCTGTGTTTCAGTAGCGGGAACGCGTTGTACACGATGCACACCGCTTTCGTATTTCATCGTGCCGTATACATCTGTACCAGTGATGGAGCAGACAATTTCTTTGAACCCTCCTGCAGCACCTTCGCTCGCGCTTGAAACTTCTAGTTTCCATCCCTTACGCTCGCAATACTTTGAGTACATGCGGAAAAGGTCACCTGCAAATAGAGCGGCCTCATCTCCACCCGTACCGCCACGAATTTCAAGAATGGCATTTTTTGAGTCCTCAGGGTCTTTAGGTACGAGCATCAGTTTAATGCTTTCCTCTAGTTCGGGAATACGTTTTTCGCAGTTTACCACTTCTTCGCGAGCCATCTCCTTCATTTCGGGATCAGTCTCATTGAGCAGCAGGTCTTTGCTCTCTTCCAGATTGGATAGTAAGTCCGCATACTCCTTGCGTGCGGTCATGAGGTCTTCCAGTTCTTTGTATTCCTTAGTTAGTCGTACGTAGCGCTGTTGGTCGGCAATCACCGAAGGGTCGGTAATGAGTGTACTGACTTCTTCAAAGCGGGCTACGAGGCCATTGAGTTTTTCTAAGAGTGTATTCATGAATGTTGTTTCAGTTTTTTGCTAAAATCAATAATCCAGTTGCTGATGCGCTGTCTGCGTATCTCTTCCCAACAGAGGCATAGCCATCCTATCACAGATAGGAAAGTCGCGAATATTCGAAAGAATGATACTTTTTCTGGCGAAGAAACCATTCCATAAAAGAAGCGAATCATTTCCGCTAAACAAGCCAGAGTAGCAACGATTATGATGAAAGTAAGAGCCTTCTTTGCCATAATAGGAAAAGGTTTCATCAGAATGAATAAAACCGCCCTAAAAAAGCAAAGTGCAAAAGAAGTAAGGAGATGTGTTATGCGGACGTTCGTCCCAACCATCCCATTTCCTTCTTTTGTACTTTGCAGTATATGCTAGTAGTTGAATTCTCCAAATTCGCTCTTGATTGTAAGCGAGCGTTTGCCTTCTTCTATATGACCCACTACTTGAGCATCGATATTGAAACTTTGGCTAATGGCAATCACTTGTTCGGCTATTTCCGGACGTACGTATACTTCGAGTCTGTGACCCATGTTGAATACTTTGTACATTTCAGCCCAATCCGTACCACTTTGTTTGGCAATGGCTTTGAAGAGGGGAGGTACAGGGAACATATTGTCCTTAATCACACGGCAATTTTCTCCTACGAAGTGCAGTACTTTCGTTTGAGCTCCTCCTGTGCAATGTACCATACCATGAATTTCAGGACGAAGTTCGTCGAGCATTTTCTTGACCACAGGGGCATAAGTACGAGTGGGCGAGAGGACAAGTTTTCCTGCGTTGATAGGCGCGCCTTCCACTTCGTCAGTCAATTTGTAGCCACCGCTATATACCAACTCTTCTGGCACTGCATGATCGTAGCTCTCGGGGTACTTTTCTGCTAGATATTTGGCAAATACGTCGTGACGGGCAGAAGTTAGACCATTTGAACCCATACCGCCGTTATACTCATTCTCATAAGTAGCTTGACCACAAGAAGAAAGCCCCACGATGACATCGCCCGGACGGATATTGGCATTATTAATCACGTCGCTACGCTTCATTCGGCAAGTTACTGTAGAGTCTACAATGATGGTGCGCACGAGGTCGCCCACATCTGCTGTTTCGCCACCAGTAGCATAAATGCCCACGCCCATGTCGCGCATTTGCTGAAGTAGCTCGTCTGTACCATTGATGATGGCCGAGATCACTTCGCCAGGAATGAGCATCTTGTTTCGGCCGATGGTAGAGCTAACAAGAATATTGTCTACGGCACCCACGCAAAGCAAATCGTCTGTGTTCATAATTAAGGCATCCTGCGCAATCCCTTTCCATACAGAAAGGTCGCCTGTCTCTTTCCAATACATATAGGCTAGGCTCGACTTTGTGCCAGCTCCGTCGGCATGCATGATGTTGCAATACTCGGGATCTCCTCCTAAGATGTCGGGGATGATTTTACAGAAAGCCTGTGGAAAGATTCCTTTGTCAATATTCTTGATGGCGTTGTGCACGTCTTCTTTCATGGCGGATACACCGCGCATCATGTAACGTTGTTTGCTGTCCATGGGGATATGGTAGTTTTGTGTATGTCTTTTAGAAATGAGCTAACGACAATTTCCTAGGTCGTTAGTCCGATTCTTTTATTAAAATTCTACGTTGGGTGCCTTCTCAGCTCCTGTTTCGGCTTCGAAAGGAGTTTTTTTGTCGAAACCAAACATGCTTGCTACGATGTTTTTGGGAAAACGGCGTATGGCAATGTTGTATTCTTTCACTTGCTCATTGTAGAGTTGGCGGCATTCGTTGATACGATTCTCTGTTCCCTCTAGTTGTGCTTGGAGTTCTGAGAAATTTTCACTTGCCTTGAGGTTGGGATAGTTTTCCTTAATAGAGAGTAGCTTTCCTAAGGCTTGTGAGAGTTCACCTTGAGCTTCCTGAAATTGTTTCATCTTTTCGGGAGTCAAGCTTCCAGCATCCATAGTGATTTGTGTGGCTTTAGCGCGAGCCGATACGACATCTTGTAACGTCTGACTTTCATGTTTCGCATAGCCTTTTACTGTACTCACTAAGTTGGGGATTAAGTCGGCACGGCGTTGGTACTGTGCTTGTACGTTGCTCCAAGCCGTGGCTACCGACTCGTCTTTGGCTACGAGTCCGTTATAAGTGGTCAGTGTGCCGACGGCAATAATCAAGATGATTACGCCGATTACTAGCAGAACGATGGAACTTTTCTTCATAAGATTCTGTTATATTATGCGAGGTATTAATGAATAGATACTTTGAAAATGCGTATGAAAGCGTGTTGACATTTTTCTATAAGTGTGAGGCCTCTTGTTAGAAACGACCGCCGCTTCCGCCACCGCCGAATGTGCCTCCACCAAATGAGCCACCTATACTTCCGCCCGAGAATCCACCCGAACTGTTGCCTCCACCTATTGGCATTATAGGAGGTATCGTGCTACTTCCATTCTGAGTGTCGTCGTCTTCATAGATCACCTTTTCTCGTCCACATTTTGGACAGCGAAGCAGAACACGGTATTTCCATTCTCCTGTACCCTTGTTGATGCGTAAGCGTTTCCTGTGAACTTCGCGCATACGCGTTTTACACTGAGGACATTTATAGCGTTTTTGGCTTTTGTAGATAGCATAGGAGATAATAGCGATAAGGAATACAGCCAATATGAATCCTGCGATAGCAGCATCTGTTTCATCGTCTTCTTCGGGGTCGGCGGTTAGCGATTCATCTCCGCGGATGTAAGAATCGAGCCCACGAATTGTTCCCATAATCGCTTCGTCCCATTTTCCCTCTTTGAGGGCAGGCATCGTTATTCGATTTTGCACTCTGCGACAAATTGCATCGGGAAGAGTGCCTTCAAGTCCGTTGCCTGTAAGAATTTGAAAACTCCTGTCTTCGGTAGCAAGCACCACAATCAATCCAGTGCGTTGCTTTCCAGAACCTACTCCATATTTCTTACCAATGGCCATACCAAATTGGTAGGGATCATCTCCTTCAATCTGTTTTACTACAACTACTACCGTCTGAATCCCTTTGTCTCGTTGCAATCGTATCAGCATGTGGTCTGTCGAATCTACAGCCGCTTGTGAAAGCACGTTCTCAGGGTTGCACACATAGCGTCGCGCATCTTGTAGATGCACCATGGGCACATCTTCTGGTGTCCATTTTCGAGCAAATGAGAGTAGGAAAGAGCATGCTGCTATTAGAAGAAGTAGTACTTTTTGCATAGGGCAGAGCTTATCTTATCTTATGCAAAAGTAAGCAAAAGCGCTGAAATGGACTAACAGACAAGGAGAAAACGTATGCTTACCATATAATTTTGTGATAAAAGTGACCTAAAACTTGTAGGGGTGCGATAAAAGTGGGAACTTTGCAAATTGAAAACGACATTCTTTAGCTATTGAAAAAGTGAGAAATCGTGGGATTTTGCTGACGAATTAGTAATGGGTGGTTCTATAAATTCCATCATCAGAATTTATAGAACCATCCTAAATCTAGAATTTGAGATTAGTAAGTAAAGGAAGTCTCTATTCTTCTTATAATTATACTTCGTCTGTTCGCTTAATCCTTATTAAAGTTTCAGATTTAGTTCCAAACGGGCTGAATTATCGCAAACCGAACGCAATCAAGCTTGCTTGAATTGCTGAG
>ERZ1026901.415-NODE-415-length-35143-cov-8.665869_pt1 | contig 35143 bp, 24 predicted proteins | sample MGYA00380179_ERZ1026901 | MGnify/ENA primary metagenome ERZ1026901 (study PRJEB33269, sample SAMEA4719815) | human gut metagenome | biome: human-associated habitat; feature: organic feature; material: feces | place: Cameroon | collected 2013-10 ... | reverse complement strand
AAAAGTAGGGAACCATTGAAAACACGTCAATACGTAACCGCGGAGACGCTTACCACGGAAAACGAACGGCCTGATTGTCATTATTGTTTTGCATTTTTCCGGGGTCTGTATCGCTCCCGGCGGAGGTGCGGCCGTGGGAGGTTCGCTTCGCTCATCCCTGTCGGGCTCGCGCCCGACATCCCATTCACAAGGCCATGGGCGGCCATGCCTCCCACGGCCGCACCTCGACCGCGCCTTCGTAAGACTTGGATGGAGCGTTTCTCCAAACAACTCCTGTGGGCGAAAAAAAAGAGACCGAAGAATACTCCTCGATCTCTAAAAAATGTGCGAGCGACCGAAACGGCGACAGACGTTTCCATTCTCCCTCGGGAGATGTCACGCAGTGACAGAGGGGTACGAAACCGCGAGGCCCTGAGCGTTTCTCCAAACACCTCCCGCAGGCGACAAAAAAAGAGACCGGGGAACACTCCTCGACCTCTTAATAACGTGCGAGCGACCGAAACGGCGACAGAGGTTTCCATTCTCCCTCGGGAGATGTCACGCAGTGACAGAGGGGTACGAAACCGGGAGGCCCTGAGCGATTGTCCAGAACTCCTCCCGCAGGCGTAAAAAAAAGAGACCGAGGAGTACTCCCCAATCTCTAAAAGACGTGCGAGCGAAGGGACTCGAACCCATACGCACGAAGGCACCAGATCCTAAGTCTGGCTTGGCTACCAATTACAACACGCTCGCAAATCCCTTCCGGAAGACTCATAACATGAAGCCCATCGCTGAATACGACCTGGTTGGAAGCTGTCGCATTCTGTGTCCGAAAAGGAATGCAAAGATAGTAAAGGATTTTCAATTCTCAAAACCGGTTAGGATTTTTCGGAAAAATACTGAGAAAAATACGATATTTGTGCATCGAAAAAACAAATAGAAAGAACCGTGGACCAGAACTGGAAACGAAGACTGGCTGAACTCAGGGAAGCCAACAATAATGCTGCATGGTCAATGTCTGAGTTTATCAATGAGACGCCATGCGCTATAACAGAAAGACTTATGAAAGAAGCAGACCCCTCGGGAGAACTACCTGAGGAAATCCTGTATGCAGCATTCATGGCAGGATTCTGCGGAATATCGGAAGACGACACGACAATAAACGAATACTTCCATGACGCGGTGCATTGCCTTGAGACCAGGAAATATCGGGACAATCCCTATCTTGAAAACATAAAATTTCCAGACACCGCCACACGACATTGGAAATTCACACATTACAGCTACCGGCCATACGAAGCCTTCATCTGCAACGACATTGACATTGACAAAAACCTTAGGGAGGTGCCGCAAATCGGCTTTTTCCGGGAGCGGTTCGCGTATCCGGCGGTCGAGCAGGACGGGCGTGAATGGATGGCGGTGAAACCGAGCGAGATAGAGACAATGCGGGCGCCGATTGAGGAGGCAACGGGAAGGGTCGTGACGTTCGGGCTCGGGCTGGGATACTTTGCGTATATGGTGTCGGAAAAGCCGGATGTGACGTCACTGGACATCGTGGAACGGAGCGAGGAGGCCATCTCATTGTTCGAAAGACACATCCTGCCACAGTTCCCCAACAAAGAAAAAATCCGGATAATCCGGAGCGACGCCTTCGGGTTCCTGAATGAAAACATGTGGCAAGACGCCAGGCAGGAGGCCTCAGGTCAAGGCAAGGAAGAAACGTCTGAGGACCAATGCGAGATAGGTCCGGAGGAAGATCAATGCCGGAGAAATTCTAATGAAGGTCAATGCAAGAGAAGCACGGAGGAAGGTCAATGCCGAGAGGAGCAAAACCGAGAAGGCAGAAAGACACAGAGAGGAACGGAGACTGCCAATCGGGAAAAAATGCAGGGGCGCTACGACTACGCTTTCATTGACCTGTGGCACGATACGGCAGACGGACTCGAAATGTACCTGAAAGCAAAACGCATTGAAAATAAGCTTCATACGGCAGGTTTGCAGACGAAATTCGCCTACTGGGTCGAGAAGTCGCTGCTCTCAGCATACCGTTGGACAGTATTCGAAAAGACTCTAGCAGAATGCACCACAGAAGAAGGAGCATTTGCTAGATTGTCTGACGACTGCCTAAGAAGAGAGGCTGGACAGACTGTCTGACAACGCCTCCTGGAATCAGGCACATACTACGGACTGGCGGCTCCGTCTCATGGCTGTCCTACAGCCTACTCGTTGCTGTGATATGCCTCCCCAATTTTGTCCGGAAATACCCACCTTTTTCCGGATAAATGCTTGGTTATGAACAACTTGTCCAGATTAAAACGTTTTCTTACGGACGAATTGTTAACCCGACCTAACTTGTCCTGAAAATGACTACTTTTCACGGACATTTTGCAAGTGACCTGCCCCCAAATGTTTGAAAGAAATCGCGGCCGACTCTCTCCCCCTCCCAGGCTGTCCGAAAAGTCCTCGCGAGGCTGAAACACTCCGTACCCCTATTCAAGGCCAGAAGCGGATTCTCGATTCTCACTGAGGAATGTTTCACTTTTCAGACAGTCTCTCCCAGTCCGAAAACTCCTCACGAGCCTAAAACACTCCGCACCACTAAACAAGGTCGAAATCGAGTTCTTGATTCTTCTGGCAGAAGTTTGACTTTTCATAAGCGTCTTCCCTGTTACGTATTGATGAGCATTCACTAGTTTCGACCCTCTTGACAACTGCTGATTTTTATTATTTGCTTCTAAAGTGTTGAATGTCAATGTTATACTAGGCTGAGATAGCCTGACGAACCTGTCAAGCACCCCTTTCGAAACCACCTCTTGACATCCATTGTGTAGTGCAAGTGATTGATTATTAGACGATAAGATAGATACATTACTGCCAAGAGGGTCGAAGGTATGACCATTTCTTTTGTCTCCATTTTTACTTACGTTTGGACTTTGGAAAGCAAATCGCTGGCAGCGCGTCAATACGTAAATCCAGAGACGCGTACGAAAAACACGTGAGAGTCTCCTCAATTGCATTCTTTCGGGAGAAAGGCCAGTTTTCACGGACGTTTCTTGGTTTCAAAATAAGGAACTCGAGCAGTTCGGTTGCGTTTCTGTAGAATCATTATAGAACTGCTATTTTGTACCACCTAAAACGTTTCTGCGGCACCAAATCCCCTCAAAAGAGACAACGACAGGTCAATGCAAACAATCACCCAGGCTGTCCGAAAAGTCCTCGCGAGGCTGAAACACTCCGTACCCCTATTCAAGGCCAGAAGCGGATTCTCGATTCTCACTGAGGAATGTTTCACTTTTCGGACAGTCTCCCCTAAAAACCCGCAAAAAAGGGGCTCCACAAACGTGAAACCCCTTCAGTTAATCTTCTTCATCCGGCATATTCCCGGCGTAGTCACGCCACTTGGAAATCAGGGCGGACATGTCTGCCGGCAAGGCCGAATCGAAACGGATGAATTCCCTTGTGCGGGGATGCACGAAGCCCAGCGTCTTGGCGTGGAGAGCCTGACGCGGACAAAGCTCGAAACAATTGCGGATGAACTGCTTGTACTTCGCGTAGATAGTGCCCTTGCGAATCTCCGAACCGCCATAGCGCTCATCATTGAAAAGAGGATGGCCGATATAATTCATATGGACACGAATCTGGTGAGTACGGCCCGTCTCCAGACGGCACTCCACAACCGTCACATAGCCGAAACGCTCCAGAACCTTGTAATGAGTGACAGCATGCTTGCCCTTGTCACCATCCGGATAAACCTTGAAACGGAGACGATCATTCGGATCACGGCCGATATTGCCGGTAATCGTACCCTCATCCTCCTTCAGATTGCCCCAGACAACCGCAACATACTTACGCTCAATGGTATGCCTGAAAAACTGCCCGGCGAGGTCAAGCTGAGACTCATCATTCTTCGCGACGACAAGAAGACCGGAAGTATCCATGTCGATACGATGAACCAGCACACCCATACGCTCATCCTTTGCATCAGGCCCCTGGGAAATGCCAAGATGATAAGACAAGGCATTGATCAATGTCCCCTCAAAATGGCCATGACCCGGATGGACAACCATACCAGCAGGCTTGTTGACAACAAGAAGGTCATCATCCTCATAGACAATGTCCAGAGGAATATCCTGAGGAAGCACCTCGAAACCACGCCTTTCATAAGGCATCACGAAACGGATGACATCACCAGGGCGTACAATGAGATTGGCCTTTGCAAGTTTGTCATTGACACGCACATACCCGTTCTTGATGGCAAGCTGGACACGATGGCGCGACGTGTCCATCAGATGACACGCCATGTACTTGTCCACCCTCAGCGGCGTCTGCCCCTTATCGACATTGAGCCTGAAATGCTCGAACATCCCCTGCTCATCCTCCTCGGAAGCACTGTCAGCCCCCTCCTCGATTATAAGTCCGTCACCTGATGGCTCCTGCAGCTCATCATCATTGAAAATCTCGTTCTCTGCCATCGTAAATTATTTATTGTCCTTTGAAAGATAAAGAGTTACCTCAGTTCCCATAAGAACAGACATATCAGAAGCCGAAGGAGTCTGCTTGTAAACCACAGCATCCAGAGAATCACTGTAAGTGCGGATATCCTTGTCGAAACGGAGCTTCGCCACATTCAGAGAATTATCATGCAACGCATCCACAGCCCTCATATACTTCATACCCGTAATATCCGGCACAAAAGTCTGGTCATCAGTACCGAGACCGACAACAAGGTCGATTTCAGAACCGCTGTCAATGGACTTGCCCGCCTTGATATCATTGCCGCGATAAAGCTGCCTGAGCACATTATTGGTAGCGATATCCTCCACATAACGCAGCCTCCTGAGAATCAAGCCCTTGGACATGAGCTCAGCCTTGGCCTGCCTCATGGAAAAGCCGACAAGGTCCGGCATGGTAGTCTTCTTCGGAGATACCGAATTGATAGTAAGCAGGATACGACGTCCGGTCTTCACATGGCTGCCAGCCTTCGGCACCTGGGAAAACACCAGACCGCGCCCCATCTTGCGCACATACACAGAATCAGTCACATCGATTCTGATACCCCTGTCAGACGCCAGATAAGAAGCGTCACTCACGCTCATATTGGTAAAGTCAGGCACCTCGATCTCCTGACCATGATGAGTTCCAATCTTGAGAAAAAAATTGGCCACGAAAACAAGAGCCAACACCACAACACAGGCCGCAATCACATTCCTCACGAACCAGTTGCCGAAAAATCCCTTAAAATCCATATTCCAGAATAAGTTTGTTCAATGTTACACTACTTGGTGAAAATCAGTTCCATAACACCATCCGTCAGAAGCGCGATTCCGATGATGGTCACGATGACACCAGTGATACGGTTAATCCACAGGATGGTCCCCAACTTGAAATTCTTGCGGATTTTGCTGAAAACCCACGAAAAGAAGAACCAATAAAGAGCCGAACCAGCACTGAGCGAAAGCAGAAGAGGCGCAACCCTGAAATCATGAGGTTCCAGTTCAATGCCGAAGAAAGCAAACAGAGCGAATATCACGAAAATGGCGCCCGGATTGGAAATTCCCATGAACACGGCCTGAAAGAAATCCTTCAAGGAATAAGAAGAATGGGCATCCTCCCTTTTCATCTTCCTGAACGGGTCCTTCAACGTCATACTGCAGCCAAGGAGCGTAACCACAATACCGCCGCCGGCCATTATCAAATCACTGTAATTTTCAATGAAAGTCTCCGCGATTGCCAATGCAAAAACAGCGATGACCGCAAAAATCGTATCAACGAGACATGCACCAAGCCCGGCAAAAAAACCGGCCTTATGTCCATCACTCAAAGACTTCTGTATAACGAGAATAGCAATCGGCCCCAAAGGGACAGACGCACAGATGCCTATGATGAAGCCTTTTAGAATATCAAGCAGCATATGAATCAATTTTTGTCATGCCGGGCTATACGCAAAATACGCGTTCCACACATGACCATAATCATGCAAAGATAACAATTAATTCATATCTTTGCACAAGCAGAATGGCCTACCGTCAAAAAGCAGGCCCTCAAAGCATTAAAAAACAGACAAAATGAAAAACAAAAATACACTTCTTGCAATTCTGGTCCTTCTCTTCGTCGTCCTGATGTCCATCCCCTATCTGGTGCCCCACACCGGACTGCTGGCCCTCTTCGGACTCGTGCCGCTGCTCTGCATGGAAAGAATCGCGACCATGACAGGCACACGCAGGATATGGCTCTGGCACTACAGCGCCTTTGTACTCTGGAACGCAGCCACCACATTCTGGGTCTGCAACGCAACCATCGGCGGAGGAATCTTCGCAGTACTGGCCAATGCCTTCCAGATGTCCATCGTATTCGGACTGTTCAGATGGAGCCGCAAAATTCTGAAAGGCTCCCTGCCGTACATCCTGCTTGCAATGATGTGGATTGCATGGGAAAAATACTATCTCACAGTCGCACAAATCTCCTGGCCATGGCTCGTCCTCGGCAACGCCTTTGCAAGAACACTGTCAATGGCGCAGTGGTACGAGTTCCTCGGCACCCTCGGCGGTTCCCTCTGGATCTGGGCCTGCAACCTCGGCCTGTTCGGCATAATGGTCTCATTATCAGACGGAAGCTGGTCAATGTTCAACGCCAAAGCCAAGACCGCCGCAGCCGGAGGCTATCTTCTCCTGCTCGCAGCCCCGATGGCACTATCAATGCATATATACAATTCCTACGACGAAGTCGCCGGCAAGACCATCGACGTAGTGGTGCTGCAGCCTAACATTGACCCGTACCAGAAATTCCAGGCATTGAGCCAAGACCAGCAGGACGCAATCCTGGCAGGCCAGCTCACAGAAGCATTGACAAGAACAGATACAGGCAGGATGGTACTGGCGGTAGCTCCGGAAACCTTCACGAGCCACGTCTGCCTGAACAATCTGAGCTTCAGCAGAACCCTCAGGCGCTTCGAAAACATCATTGAAAAAAGGCCTGACGCGAGCCTCCTGATGGGCGCATCGACCTACGATCTCATTGAATCAGAGACCGTTCCGTCACATACCGCGAGGAAGGTCAGCGACGGAATGTGGATAGAGACGCACAACTCAGCATTGATGCTCACCGGCAACAGACCGGAACAGATCTACCACAAATCCAAGCTCGTCGTAGCCGTGGAAATGACTCCGTACCCGGCATTCTTCTGCAAGATTGACGACCTTCTGGGCGGAGTGATGGGAAGAAATATCGGCCAGGACGAAGTTACACTGCTGAACTGCGAGAAAAGGGATTCGACGGGCAAGGTCAATGATTCTGTACCTGTCGGCTGCGCTGTCTGCTACGAGTCCGTCTATCCGGAACATTTCGCGGAATATGTGCGCAAAGGCGCTGAACTTATGACAGTTATCACCAATGACGCATGGTGGGGCGACACGCCGGGATACAGGCAGCACCTGAGCTATTCATCGCTGCGTGCAATCGAGACAAGGCGCGACATTGCAAGAAGCGCCAATACGGGAATCTCGGCATTGATAAACCAGAAAGGCGATATCGTCGCGGAAACCGAGTGGTGGGAACCGGCGGTACTTACAGGAAAAGTCTGCATCAATGACCGTCAGACGTTCTTTGTGCGTCAGGGTGACATTGTAGGCAGACTCTGCGTATTCTTTTCCGTTCTTCTCCTGCTCGGCGTCGCCGTCAGAGTGAAGGTCAGAAAATAAGTCCTATTCTTTTTTCAATGCTGCTTTTACGACTGGATCAATCTTTAGATAAATGCGGTAGAAAGCGTTGTCGCTAAGTTTCGAATAGCGTCCGATCAGCGCGCGGAGCTGAGGAATCAGGTATTCCTCCGTCTCGGCCCACTCCCCTGCAGCCGGCCTGATTCCGTCAACAGAAGCCGCATAAGACTGGAACGCAGAAGAAATGTTCAGTCCGTCAAGGAAGGCATCCAGCTTCTTATAGTCGTCAATTTCAGAGAGTTGCTTGACATACTTGTCGAAAATGTAGGAAGCGAAACGCATCTGGGTAGCCTTCTTGTTGCAACGGATGAAGAACTTGGAGGCCAGTGTCGTATCCACAGGGACAAAGACATCCGGCACGATTCCACCTCCGCCATAAACAGTACGGCCTCCGACAGTATGGTAAACCTCTTTCTTGTCCACCTTCATGCTATCCTTGTCGAACATCTCGCCATCAGCATATCTCTTGTAAATATCATACTGGTAATCAGCAGAATAAGGTTTCTGGATACACCTTCCGGAAGGAGTATAGAAACGAGCCACGGTGAGCCTGATGCCGGAACCGTCATTGAAATAGACAGGTTCCTGGACAAGGCCTTTGCCATAAGAACGGCGGCCTACAATCGTTCCCCTGTCATTGTCCTGAATCGCGCCGGCGAAAATCTCACTCGATGAAGCAGAATTTTCATTGATAAGGACAGAGAGGGTGATATCCTTCATAATTCCCTTTCCATCAGCCTTATACGCCTCACGTTTGCGATGAAGTCCCTGAAGATAGACGATTTCATCACCCTTCTCAAGGAACATGTCGGAAAGCATCAGGGCCTGGTCGAAATATCCGCCGGAATTGTCTCTGACATCGAACAGAAGGTTCCGAAGACCCTGCTCGAGAAGATTTTCGGCTGCTGCCTTGACTTCCTGATAAGTGGTGCGGCTGAACTTAGAAAGACGAATGTAACCAGTAGTATCATTGATCATGAAAGCGGCATCCACGCAGTGGACAGGAATCTTTCCGCGCTTGATCTTGAACGGAATCCTCTCTTTGCCACGCTTCACGAGCACTTCCACCTCGGTTCCCGCACGGCCTTTCATATGGCGCACCATGCTGTCCTGAGGGAATTTCACGCCGGCGATAACAGTGCTGTCCACTTTCAGGAGACGGTCGCCAGGCTGGAGACCTACTTTCTCGGACGGACCGCCCGGGATGACCTCCAGGACAATGGCAGTGTCATTAGGGACATTGAACTGAATACCGATTCCGTCGAAATTTCCGGCGAGATCAGACTCGGATTTCTCCAGGTCCACAGGCGGAAGATAGATGGAGTGAGGGTCAAGAGAAGCCAGGGACGCCACCACAGCAGCATCCGTAACTTTCTTTACATCAACGGTATCCACATAGTTTTCCTGTACCTGCTCAAGAATGAGATTCAGTTTGCGCCAGTCAGAATAATCGCCATTCAGCTTGTGACTCGGACGAGTTACTGAAAAGAACAAGACCGTACCCAGAACACCGATAACGATTCCGAGTACGGCAGATAGCGTGCTATATTTATCTCCCTCTTTCATAAACCACTATTGTTCGTCAACATTGACCTGTTCGACCTCGATTCCGGCCTGCTTGAGAAGGTCCGGTCCGTCATGCAGCCTGTACTCGTCACGATAGACGACCCGCTTGATTCCGGCCTGGATAATCAGCTTGGCGCACTCGATGCAAGGCGATGCCGTCACATACAATGTCGCATCCTCGCTGCTGTTTCCTGACTTGGCCACCTTCGTAATGGCATTGGCCTCAGCATGAAGCACATACGGCTTCGTAACCCCGTTCTCATCCTCGCAGATATTTTCAAACCCGGACGGGGTTCCGTTGTACCCGTCCGAGATGATCATATTGTTCTTCACGAGAAGCGCACCGACTTTACGCCGTTTGCAATAGGAGTTTTCGGCCCATATCTGGGCCATCCTGAGATAACTGCGGTCGAACTTCTTCATATATGAAATTAGTTTCTCTGATAAAGATATCTCTTGATACTTCTCTTAGGAGTCCTTTCGAAATCCTCCGGCATGAATTCCATCTTGGCAATCTTCGCATAGTTAGGAACCTGCTTGTTGATTTCAGGAAGTGTCTCCTGCAATTTCGCCTCAAGTTCAGCCTTGCTGAGTCCGTCAAGCTCTGCTTGATGATAATCAGGATAGATAAGGGCAACAAGCGAACCATGATCTTCAATTACCAGTGAGTCAACGACATAGGTAACATTGTTCACAACGCCCTCTATTTCCTCAGGATAGATGTTCTGGCCTGAAGGTCCGAGAATCATGCACTTTGAACGGCCCTTGAGGGAGAGATAACCCTGCTCGTCCAGAACTCCCATATCACCGGTATGGAACCAGCCGTCCGGCTCAATCACGCTGTTGGTAGCCTCCTCATTCTTGAAATATCCGAGGAAAACATTAGGGCCCTTCACAAGCACCTCGCCCGGAATATTGTGAGGGTCAGGTGAATCAATGCGGACGGACATGTTCATCGCAGCAGGTCCGCAAGAAGCAAGTTTAGCATCCTTCCAGTCAGAATAACAGATGATAGGAGCACACTCGGTCATACCGTAACCCACCGTGAAAGGAAATCCTATCTTGCGGAAGAAGCGCTCAACCTCAGGATTGAAGGCGGCACCTCCGATGATAACTTCATAGAAACGTCCTCCGAAAGCATGGACAAGTTCATTGAGAATCTTCTTCTGAATCACTTTGTCAATGATAGGAAGATTCATCACCATCTTGTTCCTGTCAATGATAGGCTTCAGCTTGGACTTGTAAACCTTCTCGATGATGAGAGGAACGGCGATGATGATATGAGGCTTGATGTCGGCAAATGCCTGCATGATAATCTTCGGGCTAGGCACACGCGTAAGGAAATGCACATGGGCACCGATGGTCATCTCGAACAGGAACTCGAACATCATGCCGTACATGTGGGCCGATGGCAACATTGACACGACTTCTGTAGTATTGTCGAGCTGAGGCATCGCCTGCACGTGCGCGAATTCGATGTTGGAGTAGAGCGAGCGGTAAGGCACCATGACGCCCTTCGAGAATCCGGAAGTACCTGAGGTGTAGTTTATCAATGCGAGTTCATCGGCGCTGTCCTCATAGTAATCCAGGTCCTCAGGACCGAAATTGTTCGGATATTTGTGGCCGAAACTTTCATTCAGATGCTCACGAACCTGGGACATCTCCTCAGTCTTGGAATAGAGGAATCCGAAGGTATTGATCTGCACAACTACATAAAGACCAGGCATTTCAGCCTCTGAGAGGTTTTCCCAGATGACGTCATCCACGAAGAGTACCTTCGCCTCCGAATGGTTCACGAGATAGTGGATGTTTCCAGGCTTGAATTCATGGAGAATAGGGACCGGAACTGCTCCGTAGGTCAATGCCGCGAGGAAGCTGACGCCCCAGTTGGCCTGATTTCTCGAGCAGATGGCGACCTTGTCACCTTTCACAAGTCCGCACTGCTCGAATGCGATATGAAGTTTTGCGATTCTTCTTGCTACATCTCTGTAGGCGAGATCCTGTCCTTTGTAGTTCGACAACGCGGGACGGTCCCAGTTTTTCTTGAAACTCGTCTCAAGGAGTTTGTTAACTGAATGAAATTCCATATTTTCAATTTTAAAATCAAAGTTTCAGTGACCGCTCCTTGCCGTCATAGCAAAGGGCTGACACTGTACCCTTGTCATTGACATTGATCTTGCTGTCGGGCAGCAGCATCTTGTTTCCGTTTCCGCTGTACAGAGGCTCGCCTCCGTCGAATCCGAACACAAGAGTACGCACTGAGGTCCTGACTATCCAGAACCTCTTGCCCTTGACTTTCAGCAGTTCAGGCAATGACTTGATTGTTTCTTCTGTTTTTATGCCTTTCCACGAAGAAGGTTTCTTCCCGTGGAGATCATACATTCCGATAGTGTTGTCTTTATGAAGCACCTGCACAGTGTAACCGTGCGCTCCGGTAAAGTCATAAGCGGCCGGGCCGAGAAGGATTTCCTGTCCAAGTTCCACCGGAAACGGCTTCACAAAGCGCCCAAGCCTGTCGATAAGATATAGTTTCGAACCGGAAGCGAACAGGAACTGCAGCTTGCCGTTTCCGAAATAGTCAATGTCTTCCACAGCCCCGCAAATCGGTGCGCCGAATGGAACGCCCCAGATTCCTTTTCCGTTTTCCTCCTTGAGAACCAGGTAGTTATTTGACTGCTGAGCGAAAAGGTTTGTCTTGCCGGTGCCGCAGTTCTTGACCTTGAACGGACCCTTAGGGACATTGACAACGGTATCTCTGAGAAGGGCCGGCATGGTGTCTTCACTGCCTGCGAAGGCTACACGGTTCACGTCGAGTTTCAGTTTCGGCACAGCGCCCGGCGCTATCGAGAAGAATACCGGACATGCGGAAACGCCTTCCAGAATCGCCTTCGCATCTTTCGCCATATCCCTGCTGAACAAGTCAGATATGACCTCAGGCGAAACCCTGCAGTAAGCGCTGAACACCGTTCCCTCTGTCGGCATATGGGATGAAAGGCCTGAATCCGACAGGAAGTCCTTCAGCCGCCTGCGTTTCACATCTGACGAAAGCAGTGAAACCGTATTTCTGTCTCCGGCGATTATCCAGCCTTCCGAATATGCGAATGTCGAATCCGGGAGGTCGAAGAGTTTTCCGAAAAGTGCTCCGGCAAACCCGCGATACGGATTGGACTTCACTCCCCCATCGTAATCTTTCAATGATTTGTAGGACATTCCCCTGAAGAGAACCGAGATGTCCTGCTTTCCGGGCCTTATGAAAAGAACCGGCGAAACGCCTGTCTCCGTCTGGATGGCAGCGCGTACAACTTCCTTAATATCAATTGCTTTAGCCCAGACATCCGGCGTTATTTTCACCCTTCTGCCCAGAGTATCTTTCCTGATTCTGTTCTTGTCTCCGCCACCTGCAGCGTCGATGTATTTGGAATACAAGTCGCATGAGGTCTCCGCATCCGCTATCTGGATTCCATAGGCCGCAACCGTTGCAGCCGGCAGAATTTCCGCCATCCTGGAAGCGGAAGGCTGCATTGACCTATACATATTGCTGAAATATGCCGGAGTCGGATAGGACGCGACCTGTCCTCTCATGACCAATGATTTTTCGCCGGCCTCCTCGACTGCGAATGAGGTCCAGCCCGCGAAATTTTTCAGGAATGAGGAATATTTTCTATAGTTCCTGGACAGGAACGAACTTGCCAACTTTCCGCAATAATCGCCATTGACCATAACCGAAACGGCTCCGGAAAACTGTGCTGCGATTGCCGCGCATTCGGTTTTTTCGAGCACTGACTCGCCCGAATCCACATGCCTCAGGCATGATTTGACGAGCGGAAGGGACGGCGAGAACACCAGAAGTGTTTTTCTTTTCAATGCTGCCGCATGGTCCGGGGATTTGTCAATGACAGCGTGAGCAACTCCGGTAGAGTCCGCGAAGCGTACCAATGTCCAGGCCCCGCTGGTGCTGTCTGACGGCATCTTGCCCGAGTCAATGACGAGTAGCGGGACAAGGTCGCCGCTGTAATGCATTGACACTGTGGCTTCTGCATTTTTCAATGCACCCGGCAGGTTTGCGTTTACGTCTTTCAGGAATCGTGCGAATGACGACCTTCCTGTGCCCCGGAACAACGGTCCGACGAGCGTTGTCGTGTCGCACGCAGCCTGTATCACTTGCCTGAACGACTCTCCATGCAGTATCATGGCGGCATCTGACGGCACTGCACAAAGGACAGGGCAACGGGATGAGGCTTCCGCAAAGAGTTCCTCCTGAGATATGGTGGTATCGCCGCCTTTGTCTCCTGAGTACAAGACTGTTATCGCACTGACGCAGAACACTACGAGTGCGGCCAGTACGGACAGACAGATTATGAGCGATTTCCTGTTCATTCGATATTCAAGTTTCGCAAGTTGCATAACTTGCCGAGTGTTTGTGTACGTTACCACATACAACAAGTTGCGGGACTACTTACGTCAAGTAACTATCCCACAACTTACAAAGATACATATTAATTTTTTTAATGTGAAGAATACCTCAAATCAGTGTTCCATTTGGAAATTATTTTCGGGTCTTAAGGATAATTTTTCTACCTTTCCGACAATTCTGGCGACAAAAAGGAGAATGAATCAATAATGCCGCTTCTGCCTGTTCACAATACCCTTGGAAAACGGTGTAAAAAACAGCCTGATTTTACACCGTTTCATCATATTTGCCAAAACGGTGTAAAAACAAGGCGATATTTACACCGATTTTACGTTGAGCCATTGTCACCCGAATATCAGAACGATAGCAAAACCCCAGTACGTTTTGTCCGGAAAATGGTGGGTATTTACGGACAAGTTATTAAAATTCTAACAGTTTGTCCACGAGGAAACGTTTTAATCCGGACAAAGTGTCTATAACTCACTTTTGTCCGGGGAAAGGCCGGTTTTTACGGACAAAATTGTATAAAATTGGCAGGTTTTGTCCATGTAAAGGCCGAAATCGAATTCCGGATTCTCTCTGAGGAATGTTTGACTTTTCGGACAGTCTAGCTCGCAAAACAATTCCCAAACGGGGTCGAGGATATCCAACAAGAGAGTTGGCCTGGAAGCCGCAGATGTTTTGAAGCAAATGCAGGATTCTCGGGATATCCAACGAAACAGTTGGGCTGGAAGGGATTGAAAGCATCTTTTTCGTTCCGCCTAAAACGTTTTCATAGAACAAAACTGCTGTTCTGACGCATTTGGTATGATATAAAACGTTTTCGCGGGACAAAATCAGTATCCTCTTCTGGCTGTCTTAAAAGTACCTGCCGGAATGAAATACTCTGTACCCATATACAAGGCCGGAAGCGGATACTCGATTCTCACTGAAGAATGTTTGAATTCCCGGACAAGACTCCCGTCAACGCCGACTATCCAAGTCAACACGCAACAGAAGAGACGCCTTAAGCCGACTCGCTGCCGTCCTCGCCGAACCGACCGTCCTTAGCCTCGAAAATCACCGACGGCTCCAGCACCTCCACCGTATGCCAGGCCCCTGACGGAACCACGCATCCGAAATTCCCCACCACCGGATCCATGCTGAACCTCTCCACCTCACGGAACGACCGTTCCCCCGACTCCGACAACACCTCCTCAAAAATCACCTCCGTCACCTTCCCGCAAAGAAGCATCACACTCTCATTCGAATTCGGATGCCTGTGAATCGGCACCACCGTCCCCGGCATCAACGCATTCAGCATCCGCTGACTACCATCCCCCGCCGAAGTCCTCAAATCGAAATTCTGCCTCAGCCTCGGATTCACCGCCGCCTTCCCCAGCAGCTCCGCAACAAGATTCTTGTCAATGTCAATCATAATTATCAATGTTAAAGTCAATGTCAATGCTACCGCCCGGCTTTGACGCCAGCAACTTCCTCATACATCATTTAAATGAGTATTCTCATTCACATACTACCCCACAACCACATAAGTCTTATTCCCAGATATCATCAAGTCCCGACTCCCAATTCGGGAACGGAGGATTCTTCGACAGCTCACCGCAACTCTTAAAGGTACTACAAAATATTGGAATTTCCCGCAAACGAGGACGCAGGACGGCATGAGGAACGAATTCCATCAGGCGGGACGACGCCACAGCCCCCCCCCTCTGTAACACACTGATAATCAAGCACCAATTATTTTAAGCGTGGATTTCCGCTGATTTTTTGTCACTAATCCACACCTACCTTCATAACGTCCTATGAATCAAACTATTGCAAAAATCGATGTGGCTCCTTCCCGACAACAAAACTCCGGAAACGCGGAGTGCAAATGCACAGAAGTCTTCACTCATACTTCCTTTTCTTCAAAACCAGTAAATCCAAGCTGTTAATCCAAGTTGCAGAATTTAGGATTATACAAAAATATGTTAAACACACGACTCAAAAAGCGCCCTCTTCATTTTGTCAATGCCAAGCCATCACAACGCTTTATTTCTACATAAAACGTCCTTTAATTCTTCAGAACACTGAACCTCACCAAAGTCATAAGCTGCTACATCGAATGCAGTAATGACATAAAATGAATATTTGTAATCAGTCCAATCATCAGAACAAAACATAATTCGGCCATTAGACAACACTGCAACTATTTGATCATTCTGCACATTAAAGCCTATATCCAAGATATCCCCATCTATTATATTATTAGGTCCATGATAAGGATGTTCTTTCCACCACCCGATTCTCTTGCCATCATAAGAATACTTTTCAAAATAATAATGGGTCTTTAATATATGATGCCCATCCGATTCCACAATGATTGTCTTTTGTGGATGCACAACCATCATTGAGTTTTTATTTGGTAATTGCAAGTGTCTCAGAACAGCGCCATTTCTCGTATGATACATATCCAGATTTCCGTTAGCCAACGCTACCGCTATAAATGGCTGCTCCTCAAACAGTCCTATGCTTTCTATTGTAGAATATCCACCATTGAAAGTCAATAAAGATTGATCTCTGAAACTGCGTATTTTTGCGACATTCCCTTTATTGTTGACAGCAGCAATAGAATTATCTCCAAGTATGCATATCAGACTTGGATCTGCAACGGGACTATCTAAAATACTGCTCTTTCCTGTTCTCAGATTATACAAGAATACCTTTCCTTCTTCTTTTCTTACAACACAATCATCTTTACAAAAAATTTTACCACGATTGCTTGAAAGGAAGTATTCTTCAAAAACTTGTTCTTTATGCAGTCTTACATCATACACCCATGTGCCATGACGAAACATTTTGCCTAACATCCAATCTCCGTTTTCTGAAAGATGAATACTACCAACATTACTCGGGCAAGTCAACTCTTCCAATTTACCTCCATCATTTAAGTTCCAAAGTTGTACACGCCTACGTCCTCCAAAAACTTCGTAACTAAGCGTAATGGCTTTGCTTCCATCACCTGATATTGTAGCATCTTTCAATCTGGCCTTTCCTCTTGCAAGTATACCTATAGTTTCATTCTCATGCTCCAATATCAAGCGACCGTCCGCATAAGAAATAGCACAAAAATTCTCATCACCAACTTTATCAATCTCTCCGTGGCTTTTGTCAAATTGCTTTTTCTCATATCTATTTAACATTGAGATATCATGCCCTTGCGCTAGATTCAAATATATGTCCTTTCCTTGATTTATTGTCTTGCGTGTAAAATCTGTAAGGCTATAAATAACCTCACGGTTAGGATAATATAGATGGACTGCATTATTGCCCACGATGATAGACTTTAGTTTGTGACATATTCCATCCTCTCGGCCTATCTCTCCAGAAAAGGCCCAACTATTTTTATATACGAACACATATAATTTACCAGACAACACAAACAAACGGTTTTCTACGAAAACCATTTTCGACAAATTTTGTCCAAAATCAAAAACATAAGGAGCTGTAGATTGTCGTAATGAGAAGACATATATTTTCTTATCTGCCCATGTCGCCAAGAACTCCTTATCTGATGACAATGTTAGATGCGTATGACAGACAGGCATACCCATACTGATACCCAACGTTACATTATCAATTATTGCACCTTTCAAAGAAATTCTCGATGTCTGCAAAGCGTTATTTGGCAATTTCACATCTCTCAAGTCCAATTCTGAATAGTCAGCAACATTGTCTTTATTGCTTGAAGGAAAAGCATCGAATAGGTTTTGAACCAAGACAGAAACATTTGCAATTTCAGCTGCTTCCTGACGTACGCATTGTGCTGTATGGTGCCAGTATTGCCTGTCTATCTGCCGGATATTGGATATTATAGAGAATGGTATCGGACGCTCATTCCATAAAGCCAAAACATCCTTCTTGCTGTTCGTTTGTTTTACAATATACTTTGCAGAGAGATAATCACGAAACATTTGGTGCGGAAAGGCTGTTGTTCCCTGATTCATGTAAAGGAGACGCATTTCTTGCGTAAGGAAATCAATCACCTTATATGGCTCTAAGGACAGCTCAGATGCTTCCCTATAATATTGACGTATCGCATGGATTGCGGCATTTTCAATAACAACATTATCAAGCATGCCTGTCAACAGCTTACGAAACTCTTCATCCTCCATGTTCATTCTGAACGAAGACTCATAGCAATATGCAATATTGGGCAATATCTCATCAATGCAAACCTGCGACAGTAGCATCTTACAGCCATCTACTTGACCGCGCAATGTCAATAGAGCCTGCTGTGCCACATAATAGTCATGAAACAAGTCTGCTTCACACATTATAGGAAATTTCCAGTTCAAGAAATGGATATTCTTTGAGTCATTGACAACTGAACAAATTTCCTTATAAATTGTCACCATCATCGGATTGCTTAGCAATCGTGTCAATACTTCAGATTTTACAATATTATTCCATTCCTCTTCCGAGAAAAAATCCCTGATTTCAGTTTTGCCCAATGCACACAGCTCAGATTTCCTAAATGTCGGCAAACTATACCTTACCGTAAAATCAGAACGGGAAGATATAAGAATTTGTACTCCCTCCAAGAAACTAAGACGTTGTATCTCCTGTATGAATTTTCGTTCTGAAATTCCATCCACTTCGTTCATTCCATCAATGAAAATGGTCAGTGTAGGTTGGCGATGTTTTTGTGTCAAACATTTTTCCAACAAGTCAGTATCCCCATTGAAAACACATCTTGCACAGTATTTGATCAGGTCCATCCCAATACTTGCAAGTTGTTCCGCTGATACATACAAGGTAGGAGAATTTGTTGTTTTACAATAGTCCAATAACATCGTGGTTTTTCCCATACCACCATCTGCCAAAAGAACAATATGTGGACAATTCCTATTCCAAGCCTTACTCAGAAGCGTAGATATGGTTTCATACGTGCCTTCCGAATGAATTTTTGGAATCAAATTCTGTTCAACCTTATCAGGCATCCGATTGTAGAAATACGAGTTTGCCTTTTTACATGCAAGCTGTTCTTTCGATTGCCCTTCAATGCCTGCCGGCTTAAGTTGAAATTCATAGACACCAACCTCTTCACCATCCAAATCAATAATTGGATACTCTGCCCATCCTTCTGGAAACCAAGTATATGCACATATACGGCATTGATAATTTTCTGAATCGTATTCTCCAATCAATATCGTGGCATTCGCATCCGTCTCATAATGTAACTCGCCCGCCTGTAAAGAATCAAGATATTTCATCTTTTGCAAGTTATGATCATGTTCATGACCTGCAAGCCAAAGTCTTACATTATTCTTTTGCAAAACATTTGATAATAGTTTTCTCTCGTCTTGCAATAAAGAAGTAATCGGATAGTGAGTTAGTAAGATTGTTGGCTTTTCTTGGTTCAACTTACGAACGACAGTATATAGTTTTTCCAATCCCACTAATAAATCAGTTGCTTTACCACTTTGGGAATAAACTAATGTCGTGTCAACATGTAACACATTAAAATCTGGTGTTTCAATAGAGAAATGAGGATTATTGCTATCTTTATACAAACCTATACGATCTGTATCATACAATTCAGATAAGAAATCTACGAAATCCTCTTTACCTGACTGTAATTTCTCTATGTCAACAGTATCAATATGTCCATAATCTGGTTTATAGTATCCATCATATGGAACTATATGTTTGATGGTATCTTCTCTCCCTTCAGCAAAGATATTTACATCATGATTCCCTGGAACAATAAACAATCGTTCTATCGGAACGCCGACAGCATGACAAATATTTCTCATATAATCAGCCATGTCTTCTGTAAAAGAATTGGGACGGACATTGGCAGAGCGGATGTCTCCAGTACAGAACACATAATCACACTTCATCCTTTTATTCCTCAAAAAAGAGGGAAGTTCATCACGAAGTCTTGCCGATGAGAAATTACCATCATTTAAATGCAAGTCCGAAATATGTAACCAACGAATCATAATGCTTTATTTTGTTACAATCACTTTTGCGTTCTTATTTTCATATCTATGTCCAATGCCATAAATACTGACACTTATTTTTTTATTATACAAAAGAAGCAAAATTTTTAATATTTTGTTCTATGCTCATTATTCTACCATGTCGGTCATTTTCAGGATGCAAGTCATCCCACCCAAAACATTTGCGTAAACATTCCATTCCAAAATCCGCATCAGTCTTGACATTAGTTAGGGATTGTCGTTTAATGTTTTCAATCTGAGCGAAGCAGCTGCCAATCCCTTCAATTTCTGCATCCGACTCATCGGAATCTCAATTTCATATCTATTTCCGGTCGTTTCGGTCGAATTTTTTGTCTGTTTCCCGATGCAACAAGCGCAAAATCTCCCACAAGAGTTCCACATTGATCGTATGTTTCCGTGTCAGGCAGCCGCTCTCACTTCGGCCTGAATGTGTCAATCGATTCCATACGGTTCCTTTTTAAGAACCGCTTACGCACATATATTCGTTGACCGTGCATTTGTTAAGCAGATTTCAGTTGCAATGTCCCGATTAGGCATCCCCTGTGTGCTCGGCGTTTCAGTGATTGTTGTAAACAACAGACTCATGTTGACAGCGGTCGCCAAGATTGCCTTAGTAGTAATATTCTGAACAGAAAAAGAAGCATTGTTTCTTTTATTGTTCAAATTATTGCTATATTTACAGCATGAAGAGAGAATTAAGTGAAATAGGAACCATTCCAGTAACAACTTCAATCATTGAATCGCTATATCCGGAACTGAAGTCTGCCAATAAGAAAGTAACTTGGCTTGAGAAGCAAGGATTTATCATCAGACTGAAGCGGGGACTTTATGTGGCTAATCCCAAACATTCAGGAAAGACTCTATCGAGTGAGTTGATTGCCAATCATCTCTATACACCTTCGTATATTTCAATGTCCACTGCACTACGATATTATGGACTTATCCCCGAGGCTGTATATGTTCATCAATCAATGACGGCAAAGCACTCCCGCAGCTTTCAAACTCCGGTCGGCTATTATGACTACAAACATATCTCAAAAGAGGCATTCCCGATAGGAATAAGGAGTATATATAAGGATAATTATGCTTTTCTTATTGCATCACCGGAAAAGGCTTTGTGTGATTTGATTGCCAATTCCTCACAGGTCTATCTTCGCTATATGAAAGATGTGGAAACATATCTTGAACAGGATATTCGTATGGATATGGATGAGTTCAATAAGATGGATGAAACCATATTCGAAGACTACATAAAGGTTGGCAAAAAGGCTGATTCCATCTCGACACTTTTAAAATTCTTAAGACGATGAAAAATGAAATATTCGACAATATGCTCTCCCGTTATGAATTAACAACAGAGCAACAGAAGAGAAACGCCATATTTGAAGTAAACCAACAAGTAATACTTGCTGGCCTGTATGCCGGAGGCTTTTTTGAGTCGGCAGCTTTCTATGGCGGAACTTGCTTGAGAATCTTTCACGGCTTGCAGCGTTTCAGCGAGGATATGGATTTTTCATTGCTTACACAAGATGACAAGTTCGATTTCACGAAATATTTTCCTGCTATCATTGATGCTTTTACAATGGTAGGCCGTGAGGTTGAAATAAAGAAAAAAGACAAGAGTAATTTCGGAAAGGTCGAATCTGCATTTCTTAAAGACAACACCGATGTATATGATGTGACTTTCCAAACAGAGAAGTCTATAAAGATAAAGATAGAAGTAGATACTTGCCCACCGTTAAACTTCAAGACGGAACAGAAGTTATTGCTTCAGCCATATTCATTTATGACCCGTTGTTTTACACTTCCCGACTTGTTTGCAGGCAAGGTGCACGCATTAGTATATCGTGCATGGAAGAACAGAGTAAAAGGTCGTGATTGGTACGATTTTGAATGGTATGTACGCCATAATGTCCCACTTGATTTTACTCATTTAGCAGAACGGTGCAAGCAATTCAACAATGAGGATATTAATCCAGAGTTATTCAAGGAGAAACTCATTGAGCGTCTCTCAACATCTGATATAAAACAAGTGAAAGAAGATGTATTGCCTTTCGTGCGCAATCCAAAGGAACTTGACATTTGGTCAAATGATTATTTCGTGCAGTTGGCTGGGATGATGATAATGGGATAATCTTATATTTAGGAATCGTCGTCAAATGTTTTCACTCCGAGCGAAGCAGCAACCAACCCCTTCAATTTCTGCGTCCGACTCATCAAAATTTCAATTTTATATCGATTTCCGGTCATTTCGACCGGAAACCGTAAATCAGCCATTTCCAACATGGAATAACCTCAATCATTCCATATTTATCTTCAATGGTTCTTTCTTCATCGTATGTGATGATGATTCTTCGCTTGCAAGACAAAGCTTTTGGCAACTTCTGCAGGGCTTCGACCTCTCGTTTCTCAGTAGCGTCTGATCCCTCAATGGAGTAAGAAACCTGTATGGCAAGTTCATCGTCAGGGACGTAGAAGTCAACCTCCACGTTCTGGTTATAGAAGAAAACTCGCTCATTGTCCTTGTCATTTCCGTATTTGCGGAAAAGCGAAAGAGCGACAAGGTTCTCCAGCAAAGTCGTTGTTGGATCAACCAAGAGAAGACTCAACAAACCATTGTCTATGAAATAGTACTTGCTGTTCGTCTCACGTTCAGCAAGGGCTGCACTGATGTTGTGCAATCTGAGCAAGAGCCATGCGTCCTCGCAGTATTCAATATAGCTGCTTGTAGTAGGTATGGTAATCTTTCCTCCAACACTTGACAGGATTTTGGTTACTCTGGAGTAGGAGAGCGGCTGTTTTACGCTTTCTGCCATCTTCTTGATCATCAAGCGCAAGAGGTTTGGGTTGCTTATCTTGTTTCTTGCACAAATATCTCCCAGGTATATTTTCTGATATACACTGCTCAGATAGCTTCGCTTTACAGGAAGGTGTACGCTTTCTGGCAATCCACCCCAGTTCAAGTATTCCGCATATTCACGCAGGAACAGAGACTTGCCAGTGGTACTCATCAAAGTTTCTTCATCGTATGGAATGTCACGTGAGCGAAGGAACTCTTTGAAACTGTAAGGGTAAACTTCTACTGGGATGTAACGGCCACCAAGTGTAGTCATTATTTCCTTAGAGAGCATCTTTGCATTTGAACCTGTAATCCAAACAGTACGTTTGCTGTCAGCCATACGGCGAGCAAACTTCTCCCAACCATCAATGTTGTGAATTTCATCAAGGAACAGCATCGGATTATCCTTGCCGGTCATTTCTATGTGACATTCCAGAATGGCATTGAAATCTTCATAGGTAAAGCCAACCAGTCGTTCGTCCTCAAAACTCAGATAGAGCATTTCGTCCCAACCATGTCCATCACGCAATAATTGCTGCATCTTTTCGTAAAGCACGAAAGACTTGCCAGCCCTGCGTACACCTACGAAAACATAACAGTTGAAACCCTCCGTAACAATGTCCCTGTGGACAATCTTATAGCTTTCAATTTCCCGACGATTGTCGAGAAGGATTTGCTTCAGTAGAGCTTTGTTAATCATAAATATTAAAATGACATTTTATATTCAGACTCAAAAGTATAAAATGATATTTTAATAAGCAAGATTTTCTACTGCTTTTAAGCCTTTTTACCAGTATTTTTATCCTCGAAGTGACCCAAAATTTTGGTCTCATCCGCTGAGGGTGTAAAAGCTCTTACGCATATCGGTCGGCTCCGACCAGAGCCAATATCGGAGACTGCCGTTCAGGCTAAACATTGCCCAAGATGGTGCGAAGCATCTCCGCGCTGAAATTCCCCATTAAACGCATCTCCGCCCCCGGACGATGTCCTGACGTCAATCGTCATCAATTCCGTCTGCATGGATGCTTGCTTACGCCTTGACCACCCAACAGGCATTGAGGCTGTCTTGTAAGCAGTAACTTTGTTTCAGCAGATTTCGGAAAAGTCACAATCAGCAAATTTCAGAAATTGAGAATCGGCAGATTTCTGAAAAGGAAGTTTTCCGAAACGTGATAATCCGGTTCTGCAGGTTACGGTTGGATAGAAAAGACATAAGTGCTATTTTTATAATGCTTGAAGTCATAAAAATAAGCACTTATGACACAAAACAATCTTATCACAATTGTTGCTATGTGGAACAAAGTTAATGAATTGTCCCATGAAAACCTACCTCAACAGCAGATAGTCACATCTTCTTTCCATCAATGCCAACAAGGCTCCGCTTCAAGCCAATGTCAATGCTACAGCTCCAACATCCTTGTCAATGCAAATCCCTCACATCCGACACCAATCCGAAACCGCCCCACTCTACTCTGCCATTTCGCGACCAAAACCGTACTAGCAAAACGTTTTAAGTGGTACAAACCGCATCACGAATGGCATTTTGTACGAGTTGAATCGTTTTATCGGTACGGAATAGCAAACCCCAGACATCCAATGTCCAAGCACTTTGCCTACAAATACAAAAGTCAATGTTACTAGACATCTCCCCCTACGCTGTCACACAACACTAATACTCTAATACACCACCCACCAAAAAAACGGAGCCACCAAGGCTCCGCCTATCCTAACATAAAACACTACCGAACAATCGCCTCCTTGATGCACTCCACAATATACCGAACATCCTCATCCGTCACATAAGGACCTGCAGGCAAGCAGAAACCGACCTTGAACAAGTCCTCCTCCACACCATTTGTATAGACAGGAGCACCCGCATACACAGGCTGCTTGTGCATCGGCTTCCAAACCGGACGGCGCTCGATCTTCTTGGCAAGCATGAACACGCGCAGAGCCTCAACATTCTCATTAGGCTGACAATCCGTCGTAGCGCAATCCACCGCATGAATCACACCTGCTGCACCACCAACAGCCGTCTTGATAACCTCCTTATAAGCATTCTCCTGAACATGAACATGAACCTCCGGGTCCAACGTCGCAGCACAAAGCCAGGAATTCGCATCAAAACGCGGATCCTCAGGCTGCTTATGAATATGAACACCAGGCACATCAGCCAGCAACTCCTCATAAAGCTTCTGGACATGCTGATGATGCTTGATATGCGAATCCAGCACAGTCATCTGGCCGCGACCGATACCCGCACAAACATTCGACATACGATAATTGTAGCCTATAGCCGTATGCTGATAATAAGGATACGCATCACGAGCCTGCGTAGCATACCACATAATCTCATTGGCATCCTCCGCATTGCGGCAAATGAGAGCGCCGCCGCCGGAAGTCGTAATCATCTTATTGCCGTTGAACGACAACACGCCGTACTTGCCGAAAGTTCCGAGCACCTGACCGTTGAAACGCGACCCCATACCCTCAGCGGCATCCTCGACTACCGGAATCCCATACTTCTCCGCAATCGCCATAATCCTGTCAATGCGATAAGGCATACCATAAAGCGCCACCGGCACAATAGCCTTCGGATAACGCCCAGTCTTCTCCTTCCTGTCAATGATAGCCTTCTCCAGCCACTCCAACTATCGCAAAACCCACCTCCACAAAGGTTCTTATCAATGCCAACAAAAAAAAATTCACCAATTATCTGACAGAGATAAATAGATAAAACTATGCTTTGCTGAAATCATAATACTTTCAACAGCCGCGCGATGAGAAATGACTACTTTTCACGCATAAAAGTCCAGACCTTTTAGTCCGGACTCCATATTCCTACAGAAATATTGGTGAAATCACGTCAATTGTGTCAAAATACTTTGCAGATCGTCTTTACCTAATGTGCCATCAAAGAATTGTTTCGCTGTCTCGATGTCAGCATCGTACTTCTTTGCCATTAAATATTTTAAAGTATTCCTAAAACGCATGAGCTCAGGATAGTTTTTTATCTCACAAAACAATCGACGTAGTTTAGGATCCGTTTCCGCTTGAACTTTTTTGGTATAGATTAAAAACTCATCCACATTTGAAGGATTACCAAATGGACTCATATCGGCATTCTGATCAGTTGCTGCATTAAAAATGAAACTGTCCATTGCCTTATAGATGGTAAACAGGTATCTTTTTCTATCATCATGGATAAAGAAACGAATATGTCGAGATTTTCCATCTACTTCCAGAGGGAGTTCATACTCATGGAATCCCGAATCAACAGTAGCCTTACGCTTATCTGCATCAATAATTCCAATAGCAAAAACATCACTCTCGTTGATAGCCTTTACAACCTCATTGCAAGTACTTTTGTGCTTGACATAGCATCCAAGTATGTGACTAACCAAATTGGTATCCACATTACACTCAGGAAATACATTCATCTGTTCAGCCATCAGTGAGTAAATGCTTCAATGTTAAAGAATGCGTCCGATCCATTGTCATAAATATTCTGAAGTTCTTCTTCGCTAGCCGTCTTGACTGAGAATAAGCCACTTACATCTGCACAAGGATAGGTAATCATGAGCTTGAAATCAGCGATATTCTCTTGAAGGAAATAACTGAGAACGTATGGACTATGTGTCGTAACGAACAAAAAATTATGCCTCGTTTTAGTAGACATTCTTTCAAGAATCCAATTCACGAATTGACATTGTGTGGGTGGGAACAAGTTGTTCTCAGGTTCCTCTAGGAATATCTCGCTATGATCATTCTGGAGAAGACGTACAACATATCTGTTGAATTTGTCTCGTTCCTTGCTATTGCTGAAAAGATACTTCTGTTGCTTGCCGTTAAGGACGAAACTAGCTTCGAACTTACGCTCTCCGTCTCTTGTTTCCAGACAACGGTTGTAAATAGATTCGAACGTATGTTTAATCTCTTCAATTGTAACGAGGCTTATGTCCGTTAAATTTGCCTGCTTATCTTTAAATACACCATTTGTCAGATAATCAGTATAAACAAAGAGTGGAAGCATAGACTGCATACCGCTTGATGTTTCTGAAAGTTCCAGAATTTTACCGTCTTTAAGGGTAACGAGATCCATTTCCTTGTTTATGTCAAAACTGTAATTTACGCCTAATCCCAATATGTCAGAGGCACTGGCTTGCTGTCGTCTTGCTTTGTCCCATTCAGTCATGAAGTCCTGAAGATGGCTTCCTGCATTTGGCAGTTGCTTGTAGTCCTTAAATAAGGAAACGACATTTCTGTCAGAAGGAATGTATGAAACCTTTGCTCGGCAATAGCGCCAACTACCCGATTGAAACTTGCATATAAATTTATTGCTGGTCTTGCTGTTGTCAAAACTGAAATGAACGAAAGATGATGAATATTCAATGACTGTGTCATCCTTCAGATAGTTTTCCATCCGATAATATCCCAGAAAACTATCTATGAACATCGAACCATCTGCAAAGTAGTCAGCCGACTGCAAAAGCATAATCCGCTTTTCAACCCAAGAGCAAAAGCATGCAGTTCGAAGCACGCATGTTTTTCCGGAACTCTGTAAACCTATGATAAGATTAACGAGTCCCAACTCAATGTCAACATTTTGCAATGGGCCAAAATTTCGTATAACTAAGTGCTTCATTTCAAGTCTATCTACTTTTCGCAAATATACAAAAAAGATTCTACAGTTCAATTCAAACAACAATACTACAAATTTGGTACCTAGTGATTTTCGTCAAATGTTTTCAATCTGAGCGAAGCAGCGGCCAATCCCTTCAATTTCTGCATCCGGCTCATCAAAATTTCAATTTTATATCTGTTTCCGGTCGTTTCGGCCGGATTTTTTGTCTGTTTTTCATGGCGAGGATACAGTTCTCCCACAAGAGTTCCGCATTGACCGCAAGTTTCAGTGTCAGGCAGCCGCCAAACGCGCCCTTTGTTCTATCCTGTCCGCCAGCTGCACCACGTTTGCCGTGTGGATGCCGAAGAAGATGTACAGGATTTCCGTCCGCTTCGTCCTGGCCTTGACCCTCCGGAGATCGTAGTACTCTTTCAGTGTTCCGAACGAGCCGTCCATCGCAGTTGCCCGTCTTTCTAAGCTAACAAATAGTGTGATCTCTCATTAGTCATTATCCTCTTCATAATCGCCCATTTCTGAAAGCATATCAAGACGTTCGTGTAAAGATATCTTAATCAGTCCTTTCTCCACCAATTTCTTTTTTCCACGACCGAGCCATTTTTGGAATTTCGATTGGCTTTTCTTCCATTTTTTCTGTAATTCAGTAGGTTCGTATGAACGGAATTTATGATGTAACACTCCATCTTCACCCATCCATACATAACCTCCAACCTGTATCCTCGGCCAGTATGCTCCTCTTGGCTTATACATGCGTTCCATTAAGACAGGCCAAACAATGCATTTAGCACTCTCATGCAGATACCTTAATAATAGATCTTTCCTGAAAAATAAACCTGCATGACCGCCATGTACCCAATAGCTATCGTAGCAGGCTACAGAACCATCTGCTGCAAGCCATACGCCATCTGTTACGGAAAACCTTAAATTCAAACCATTGAACAGATATGGTGAAGGCAATATCATTTCACGAGAACTATCAATGGAAGCGTCAGCATATTCACTAATATCATAGAGCAAATACGATGGTTGAACTTTATATAATGTGTCTCTGCGGCCTGCATTATACTCACATTCGGTATAACCTTGCGCCTCAATTTGTGTTTTATAACTCTCCGACCAATAATATTCGCGATAATAACTATACCCAGTTTGATGATTCTCTGTGCTATTCCTGCCGCTCAATCCTTCTATGTCAATCAACTCACACATCTCCTTACGGTGTTCCTTATCTACAAGAAATGCCTGAATGAATGACCACAGTTCACGCTCTATAGGATATGCAGTATCATCATTTGATATAGAAGAAGCAGTATAATATGCATGTAAGCATATCCAATTATCAGGTTCATTCTTGTATTCTAAATAATGCGAAATGGGAGGCATTTTTTTCCAGGCCATCATCCATTCGTTTTCAGTCCCAGAGGACATATCATATTCTGGTACCCGATACGCAGGTAATGATGTCGTATAATCCCGAATATCAGGATTCATCATGATAGTAGGGTCAAAACGCCTCAAATGATATATAGTGGAGACATTCCAAGAACGGTCAAACTCTTCACCATAATGATTGTCATCAAGAATAGCCGCAATTCTGTACAAGGCTATCCATTGATATTTCTTTCCTATTCTTTCTATCTTATTACCATATCTTTCCCAACTTGAATGACGACCATCAAATCCTTTGAAAACCTTGGCATCGTACCCAAATTCTTCAAAAATCATCTTGACCCCAAAGTTTGAAATCTGTTCAATGTCATCACTCCAGTTATCCAGTGCGCTTTGAAAAACATACCTGCCAAAATCACCATACATTCCTCGGGAACTATATTCCGTTCTCATAGAATGAATAATGTTGTTTTGAGCCGTTAGCAGTTGCTTGTCTTCCACCTGATCATACTTAAGTTCATATTTCAGAATCTCATCAGTTGGCACATACACACATTTCTTTACCTTCGCGTAAGGTGGTCTCACCAGTCCTGGCTGATAGTTAATCCCACAACCGAGGGTTACAGAGTATTCAACTATACATTTTGCATAATCACGGATTAGAATATGCTCGGGAGGATTGCCTTCTTTAAACACTATGTCATATACAAGTTGAGTTACTGCCGTAACGTATTCTTTTGAAGCATTTCCAGTACAGCATCCAAAAGATACAGCAAACACGCGCTCAGTGATATATGGATCGTTAACAGGACCGAAACATTTGATAAAATCAATTATCAAATCCTTTTCGTTCTTTAGAATGTTGATAAGAGCTCTGCTAGACTTGTCTCGAAGCTCTATATAAGTTGTTGAAAGGCTCCAAGCTAACAAATGAACCACATTCTTTAGACTTTCCTTATCTATGCTCTGTAACATGTCAGGCGATGCAGACCACCCCCATTGAGCCAAATGAAGTAACGAGTCTGATAATTCATAAGGGCTTGAAATTGCTTGTGTCCAGACTTCATCTCTCTTAACCATTTCCATAGGGGTTAAAATGTCATCAAGTGTCTTTACAGAAAGGGGGAAATCCGTTCTGAAGGGATTGTTTACTATCACATTTATGATAGTGTTATAGTCTTCCGCCTCAAGTATTTCGCTAAGAATCTGTACGCCACCAGGTGTAAGGTTTGTTCTCGTCGGTAATCCCTTTAAGAATAAATCCATAAGGTAATCATCATAAAAATCAAAATTAGCAGGTCTTGGAAGTTCGAAAAACTCCTTGCCACGGTATTGAGGTATCAAATCGGTCAACGCCTCAAGAACAGACTCTGACTGATTTGTCAGTTGCTCAAAAGGGGCTTTCTCAACTAAAGCATCTCCTTTTAGGTACGCTCCAATTGTATCATACCCGAATGAGTATGAAATTCCTTCACGATCTTCATATTCGTTCAACACACCTTCATCAACAAGGGCATCAAGATATGCATCCTTTTTTTGTGGCATTCCGACTACATTCTCAAACAATCCTATAACTTTCTCGCGTTTCAGGAACCATCTGTTGTTCTCATTAACCATCTCTTCGCCAACCATATTAAGTACACGCTGCAATACTGGAGATTGCGAAGAATAAGAAAACGACTCCGCTAACCGTTCATTGAAGTGCTTTATGTAGCTACGGATAATTTCCAGTTTCCCTTCGAACTTCGGTGGGATCTTCTCTCCGGAATGCGTCCTACAAAAAAGAGTAAGAAGCAAAGGGTTTGTGAACTCGGACTGGAACAAAGGCCACGAGGGTAGCGGAACATTAAAAGAACGGAACATGTATTCCACTGCTCCAGTCGTATTCTGCTCAAACCCCCTATGCCTGTATGACTGAAATTGTTGTTGCGTAATGAATTTAGAGAACCAATTATGGTCACTATTTGTTCTAACAGAAAGAATCAGTGAAATATGCATATAGGGTTTGAACTCATTGATGAAACTGAGCAAATGCGACTTCCAAATTGATAAGCCCTTACCTTCATTGATACCATCTATCACCATCAACACTCTACCATTCTTTTGCCCATAAGCATCCAAGGCTTTTAAGAAAGTTTCCTTCTTGCAATTAATGTCCAATATCGTCAATATCTGCGACAAAGGATTCTCCGTGTCTGTAATAAGTTTGCCTAAGAAGAATATTGTCGGAAGGTTTTGTTCAATTCTAGCACTAGACAATCTAGCTAACAGATGGGTTTTGCCACACCCGCCTTGTCCGTTAACAATAAAGACTGGACTAGACATGCTTCGCATCCATGGATTATCAGTTCTCTCCATAACTTTCCCTAAAGAGGCATGTAGCCTGGTATATTTATAGTCACTGTAAGATAACTTCTGATTCCGAATACAACCCAACAGCAAGTTGTCTATCTCTTCAATATCATCAACCACTTTCTTTGGTTCGTCACCATCGTAAGCCGTTTTTGTTAGCAGTGTTCTAATCTCAGTGATAATCACCTCTATTTTTTGCACCAGCTCTTCACCAATAGAGTTTACTAATGCTTCTCTTTCTCTTGAGAATCCTATGTATAATTCTTTAATGTCATCAGCAAACACTTTCGTTATCCTATTGTCTCTACAAGTGGAAGCCAAAGCATCATCAAAATACTCGTATGTAAAGTTGATAGAAAGATCAATCGATCTTCCCAAGTCCGAAATAGCCTTTTCTGTTTTCAGACGGAACCAGTCTTGGTTAGGCACAAAGGAAAACTCATCGTTGATGATTGCCGCTGCTGATGAAATGATATCTGCCTTGTATCGTTTTGCACTTGTGTAGAGAAAAATGCACTGACATATCGTAATTAAAAGGATGATAATTAATACAGCCCAAACTGGAATTCCGTTGTCATATAGCAAGTCCAACTGATATGTATTTTCACCCTGCTTTACCTTTAGAATCCCTCGAGCAAAAGAGAGTATTGTATTACTTCCCGCTATTGTTGTCACTGCCCAAAAGTATAATTTATGTGCTCGGTTTAGGCTACGGTTTTCTAAAAACCTTTTTACCGCATCCTTCAACTCTTTCTTATTTAAGTCAACATTCCCCTTTATAGCCTTAATGACACCTTTGATTAGCGTAATATCAAAGGTGTGCACTATGAAGAACCATAGCACAATGAATACTATCAGTAAAATCACGATAAGGGTTATTGACATATATTTTTTTACCTATTTATAAGATTGCGTCTTTTGTTATCAAGTGGATTGCTCCTTAAGTTAGGGATTGTCGTTAAATGTTTTCAATCTGAGCGAAGCAGCGACCAATCCCTTCAATTTCTCTGCGTCCGCCCCCATCAAAATTACAATTTTATATCTATTTCCGGTTCGTTTCGGTCGGATTTTTTTGTCTGTTTTTCATGGCAAGGATACAGTTCCCCCACAAGAGCTACGCATTGGCTGCAAGTTTCCGTGTCAGGCAGCCGACAAACTCACCCTTTGTTCTATCCTGTCCGCCAGCTTGACCACGTTTGACGTGTGGATGCCGAAGAAGATGTACAGGATTTCCGTCCGTTTCGTCCTGGCCCTAAACCAACACCACAAAAACCTCAATAACACAACCCCCTCACCCAGCTTCCACCGCCCAAACAAAAAGCCCCGAAAACAACACGCACCTCCAAACTTCCAAGCCGAAGATTAAGGTCAATGCCACTGCAGACCAACCACCTCCAAGATACTTGTCAATGAAAATGTACGTAATCGTCTCACCGCCTCTCCCAACCCCCACTACTTCCTCAAAGGAGCCAAATACTCCTCATGCAAATGATAATACTTCATCATGAACAGCACATACGCCACAGAAAGCAGCGCCAATGCCACAAACAAGTAACTCCAATGCCAAGCCACAAGCGAAAGCCCACAAGCAGACTCAAGAACCGGACAAAGGAAAATGAAGCCAACTGACACCGCAAGTTGCAGCAAAGCATAAAACGAAGACACCTTGACATGCCCAATCTTCAGTTCATTCGCCATCAGCTGATAAACATGCTTACGATGCGCCTCTCCCAAATTCTCATGCAACATAATACGATGACAAATAGTCAGACATCCGTCCACGCCATACACCAGCAAGAAAATCAGCCAAGTAATATCACCAGTCGCAAGAATAAGAGAACCTATCAGAAACAGCAGGATATACGCCACACCTATCGAGCCCACATCACCCGCGAAACACTTCGCCTTACCCTTCGGACGGAAATTAAAGCAGCAAAACACAACATCAGCAAGAATCACGACATAAATCAACGACTGATCCACAAATCCCATTGACGAATTAAGCAACGCCAGCGGCACAAGCGAAGCCAATGCATACGCACCGGTAATGCCATTCACGCCATCCATGAAATTGATAATATTGGATGCACCCACACAAACCACCAACGCCACAATCACCATCCACCACATATCCCAGTGCAACAAATCCAGCTGATAAAACATCATAGCCATTGCCACGAACTGTGCGGCCAGACGCACACTATCAGGAAGAGAACGGATATCATCAATGAAACTCACACCGGCAACCAGCGTCACCGCAAGCAAGAACTACAAATACTGAAACCCGAAGACCGCGCTCCAAATCCACAACGACAATAAGAAAATAATCCCCCGCCCCTGAGAACAATCGACGAATGCGACGAACGCTGATTAGGTTTGTCAATGATGTTAAACTTGTCCGCGATGCGGAAATAAATCATCTCCGCCGTCAGCAGGATGATGAAAATAATGATGTATTTCATGTTGATAGTCATTCTCTCCCGCATTGCTACGTATAGAAATTGATGTCAGACAGTAATGAAAACTCTGTTTCAAGACTTTCTTTATTGTTGATATCCGTTCTGAAAATCAAGGATGCATACGTTTCTGTCCCTTCGACAGATAATGTCGCTTCCAATTTGGAAAGCTCTCCATCGGCAAACTCATTAAACCATCTGTTGAACAATCTCTTTCTGCAGGCTTGCCTACCATCCATGATGTCGCAGATTGTGATAAGAGCATCGTTATGCAACAAGAAAAATTTCCAGATGATGTAAAGAATAGTATTTCTCACTAGATTTTTGTCTCCATTCAGATGATTCAGTTCATCAGCCCTGTCAATGTTCATCATAAAGATATCAACGGACAAGTACTCTGAAATGGGCGGATACTTTATGAATGTGACGTAGTAAGTATTTCCAGAATCGGTGTTGAAGCAATAGCCATTCTCCTCCTCATAAACATCATAATGGCTTGGCAAACTGAATTGAACCATCGTTGAATCCTTTAAGCGTCCCCTTCTCACGAATATAGGCACTGACAGCCTTTTTATCAGACATCATTTTTTTGAATGACGCCTTCACTATGTCAATGTCTTTCCGTGTTTCCACTGTGCTTTTCATAAGTAATTCTTTGTTTAACACACAATTGCTATTTGCACAAAAATAAAAACAATGTTTGTCATTTGCAAGTGTTTCGCCAGATTCTTCATGAATACCAATTCAAATGCTTTGGAATTTTAGGTAGGGATTGTCGTCAAATGTTTTCACTCCAAGCGAAGCAGCGGCCAATCCCTTCAATTTCCGCGTCCGACTCATCAAAATTTCAATTTTATATCTGCTTCCAGTCCTTTCAGCCGGATTTTTTGTCTGTTTTTCATGACGAGGATACATCTCCCCCGCAAGAGATCCGCCTCGACCTCTTGACACCATATCACTGTCCCGACCACATCCGGAACCTTCCGAACCCCCACACCCAAATCGCCTAATGAAACGTTTTAAGAAAAGGCCCTAAACCAACACCACAAAAACCTCAATACCACGACCCCCTCACCCAGCTTCCACCGCCCAAACAAAAAGCCCCGCAAACAACACGCACCACCAAACTTCCAAGCCGAAGATTAAGGTCAATGCCACTACAGACCACCCACCTCCAAGATACTTGTCAATGAAAATGTGCATCAATGTCCAACAAACAAAAAAATTCGCCCGAATCCTGTATAATCCCACAGATTACCCCAAAATTCGAGCGACTAATTCATCCCTCCCCTACAGTCCACGCGGCGCACTTCGTCTTAGAATGCTCACAGCCACGCAGACACGTTCGAAATCTGGGACACTATCTGATCGCCTCCTTGATGCACTCCACAATATACCGAACATCCTCATCCGTCACATAAGGACCTGCAGGCAAGCAGAAACCGACCTTGAACAAGTCCTCCTCCACACCATTTGTATAGACAGGAGCACCCGCATACACAGGCTGCTTGTGCATCGGCTTCCATACCGGACGGCACTCGATCTTCTTGGCAAGCATGAACACGCGGAGAGCCTCCACATTCTCATTAGGCTGACAATCCGTCGTCGCGCAGTCCACCGCATGAATCACACCGGCAGCACCGCCAACAGCCGTCTTGATGACCTCCTTGTAAGCATTCTCCTGACCCTGAACATGAACCTCCGGGGCCAGAGTAGCAGCACAAAGCCAGAAATTCGCATCAAAACGCGGATCCTCAGGCTGCTTATGAATATGAACACCAGGCAC
>ERZ1026901.412-NODE-412-length-35550-cov-19.544612_pt1 | contig 35550 bp, 23 predicted proteins | sample MGYA00380179_ERZ1026901 | MGnify/ENA primary metagenome ERZ1026901 (study PRJEB33269, sample SAMEA4719815) | human gut metagenome | biome: human-associated habitat; feature: organic feature; material: feces | place: Cameroon | collected 2013-10 ... | reverse complement strand
TGTCGCTTCGCTTGCCCTGGGCTATGCGCTTGTTGGGCTTTCAGCCCGTGCATTACTGGCTGCACCTCAGAGCAATTCAAGCAAGCTTGATTGCGTTCGGTTTGTGATAATTCAGCCCGCTCATACTAAATCCGAAATAAAGATGAGTATTCCCAACCACATGCCCGCGAGATAAGGAAACGACTTTCTTTAGAGAAAACTTAAATTATATATATTAGAATGAAATGAACAAAACCACTTGATATCGTATGCCCGAAAACATAGCAAAGCCTAAGTTTCGCCCATTTCAGGGAGTTTTTAGCCGTTTTACGCGGATTTATGGTTTGGTTGGAGTAAATTTGCAGCATAAAATAAAGTAAACCTCTTTATGGTACTGAATTATATTTGGATAGCATTCTTCGCAATGGCATTCGTCATTGCACTGGTCAAGCTGCTCGTACTGGGCGATGTCACGGTGTTTCCCGCCATTATGGACTCCACTTTCGAGAGTTCAAAGTCTGCCTTTGAAATTTCGCTCGGCCTTACGGGTGTGCTTTCGCTTTGGCTCGGCATAATGAAGATTGGCGAACGTGGCGGAGTGGTCAATGGCATGGCCCGACTGCTCAGTCCCGTATTTGAGCGTCTCTTCCCCGACCTTCCGAAGGGACATCCTGTCTATGGGAACATATTCATGAATATTGCGGCCAACATGCTGGGATTAGACAATGCAGCCACTCCGCTCGGACTCAAAGCCATGGAGGGACTGCAGGAACTCAACCCTAAGAAAGACACGGCATCCAACCCCATGATCATGTTTCTCGTGCTCAACACCTCGGGCCTCACCATCATCCCTGTAAGCATCATGGTATATCGAGCACAGATGGGAGCCGCTCAGCCCACAGACATTTTCATTCCCATTCTTATTGCCACGTTCTTCTCTACGTTGGCAGGCATCATCATTACAAGCCTGTATCAGCGTATCAACCTTCTGCAACCCGTACTTTTGGCCACGTTAGGCGGAATGTCTGTTGCTGTGGCTGCTATTATTTGGGGTTTTAGTCAACTCGATAGCACGATGATGAATACCGTGGGTACCACCACAGCCAACGTGCTGCTATTCATCATTATCATCTGCTTCATCATAGCGGGCGTAAGGAAACGCATCAATGTATACGATGCCTTTGTTGAAGGAGCCAAGGAGGGTTTCCATACTGCCGTGCGCATCATTCCCTATTTGGTAGCGGTAATGGTGGCCATTGGTGTATTCCGTGCTTCGGGAGCGATGGATTGGCTCATCAATAGTGTGAAATGGTTAGTAGGCCTCACGGGGTGTAATGCCGATTGGGTCGGTGCATTGCCCACGGCGCTGATGAAGCCGCTTTCGGGCAGTGGTGCTCGCGGCATGATGGTCGATGCTATGCAGACCTATGGTGCCGACTCCTTCGTGGGACGCCTCAGTTGTATTTTCCAAGGCTCTACGGACACCACATTCTATATTCTTGCCGTCTATTTCGGTTCGGTGGGTATTTCTCGCACGCGCCATGCCGTAGCCTGCGGCCTATTGGCCGACCTCGCTGGCATTATCGCAGCCATATTTATAGCTTACCTGTTCTTTGGATAATGTAGCGCATCGTGCTCAGCGTGTGCGCGAATAGTTTCCATTGGTACAAGCGACCATAGCCCTTCCCCACCCTACTCTTTGATAACCTCTAAACATCTCAATTTTTCTCAATATGAACGAGAATCCATCTAAGCCAGCCTCGCGCAGTGGGGCTTTGGCATCATTGGCCAAAGATACAGCCATCTATGGTATGTCGAGCATCATAGGCCGTTTTCTCAACTACCTACTCGTACCTCTCTACACAGCCAAACTCGCCGCTAGTTCAGGCGGCTATGGAGTCATTACGGAGGTGTATAGCTATGTGGCTCTACTCCTTGTGCTCCTCACCTTTGGTATGGAGACTACTTTCTTCCGCTTTGTCAACAAGACGGAAGAAGCTCCTATGCGCGTCTACTCCACCACGCTCATCATGGTAGGTTTGGTCGGTGTGGCTTTTATCGCTTTGGTATTGGGCTTTTTAGGTCCCATTTCCTCGGCACTCGACTATGCTGCCCATCCCGAATACCTTGGTATGATGGCCGTATGCGTAGCCATTGATGCCTTTCAGTGCATACCTTTTGCCTACTTGCGCTATAAGCGTCGCCCCATTAAGTTTGCCGCACTGAAGTTGCTTTTCATCTTCCTCAATATCGGGCTCAACATTCTCTACTTCCTCGTATTGCCTGCTCTCTACTCGCACCCCTCACTCCACGATGCGGTGGCTCACATTTACTCTCCTTCTTATGGTGTGGGCTATGCTTTTGCCATCAATCTGGCTTGCACGGCATTCATTACCTTCTTCTTCCGTAAGGAACTGACGGGCTTCCGCTGGACATTCGACCGTGCCCTTGCTCGCCGCATGCTTTCTTACTCTTGGCCCATCCTGGTGCTTGGCATTGCAGGCATTCTCAATCAGACGGCCGACAAGATGATTTTTCCCCGCGTAATGTCGGGACATGAAGGAAAGGTGCAACTAGGTATCTACGGAGCTAGCGTAAAGATAGCCATGATTATGGCCATGATCACGCAGGCTTTCCGCTATGCTTATGAGCCTTTCGTTTTTGGCAAGCAGAAGGACAAGGACAATCGCGAGACCTATGCCAAGGCCATGAAGTATTTCTTAATATTCACGCTCTTAGCGTTTCTCATGGTAATGGGCTATATCGATGTGTTGAAGCACATCATCGGTCGCAGCTATTGGGAGGGGCTCAAGGTCGTGCCTATTGTCATGGCCGCCGAAATCATGATGGGGGTCTACTTCAACCTTTCTTTCTGGTACAAACTCATCGATAAGACGATTTGGGGGGCTTGGTTCTCTGGCGCTGGCTGTGCCGTGCTCATTGCGGTAAACATCATCTTCATTCCCCACTTCGGCTATATGGCCTGTGCTTGGGCTGGCTTTGCGGGCTATGCCACGGCCATGGTGCTAAGCTACTTCGTGGGACAACGCTACTACCCCATCAACTATCCGCTCAAGAGCATAGGCGCTTACGTGCTTATCACAATAATTTTCTTCACCATCATGCAACTTGATGCGCAATACGTGCCGCAACTATGGCTTCGATTGCTTATCAACACGGGGTGCATCCTTCTTTTCGTGGCACATACGGTCCACTACGACTTCCCACTCAGTAATCTTCCCATTGTGGGGAAATATTTCCGCAAATAAGTCATCCCCGTCATTTTCCCCATTCAAGCAAGTAATGAACGAATATTTCACCCATACCCTAAACTGCGGCCTTCGCCTCATCGTAGAGCGCAAGACCTCACCCGTGCTTTATTGTGGCTACGTAATATGCGCTGGCACGCGCCACGAAGAAGAAGCAGACTCGGGCATGGCTCATTTTATAGAACACAATACATTTAAGGGAACGGAACGCCGACGTGCCTGCCATATCACCAATGGGTTAGAACGCGTTGGCGGCGATCTCAATGCTTACACCACAAAGCAAGAAACAGTATACTATGCCACCGTTCTGCGCGATGACTTTGCCCGTGCCGCCGATCTTCTGACCGATATCGTCTTCCACAGCACGTATCCACAGACCGAAATTGATAAGGAGGTGGAAGTAATCTGCGATGAAATCGATAGTTATAAGGATTCGCCCTCCGAACTTATCTTCGATGAATTTGAAGCAATGATGTACGCAGGACAACCTCTTGGACGAGATATCCTTGGCTCGGCAGAGCGACTGCGCCATTACACTACGGCTGATGCACTCCGCTTCACACAGCGCTATTATCGTCCCGAGAATGCAGCCTTCTACGTCTATGGCGACATCGAACCTCAACGCGTGGTGCGTACCTTAGAGCGTCTACTTCCTGCATCCGACTTTTTCGGTCTGCCCGCGCTCACTCCTCTTTCCATGCCCGCTCCCATACCTTGTGCGCAAAGCAACGAGCGCGTTGTAGAGAAAAGCACTCATCAAGCACATGTGCTCATAGGGGGTCCTACCTTTGCGGGCACCGACGAACGTCGGTTTGCCCTCATCTTGCTCAACAATATGCTGGGCGGACCGGGCATGAACTCTCGTCTCAATCTTTCGCTACGCGAGAAGGCGGGACTTGTTTATAGCGTCGATGCTTATCTCAACACTTATCCCGACACGGGATTTTGGAACGTGTATTTCGGTTGCGATGCGCACGATGTGAAACGCTGTCGTCGCCTGTTGGAGCGAGAATTGCTCCGTTTCATCGAGCGTCCGCTCACGCCCGCCCAACTATCGGCTGCTAAGAAGCAACTTCGCGGCCAAATAGGTATCTCCACCGATGCTTCCGAAGGCTATGCCCTTGCGTTAGGCAAGACTTTTGCCCACTACAATCGTCACCGTTCCATAGAGGGTATCATCCAGAGCCTCAACGCCGTCACCGCCCAACAGCTACAGCAGGTGGCCGAAGAGGTGTACTCTCCCAATAGACTGACAACGCTTGTCTACAGATAGTCACTCACTCCATCCGACACCCAATTGGCCTAAAGCGCCATGCCAACGATTGCTGAATCTGAATGTTCTAACGAGAGGATGTTACGCGCATCATAAAGTTTTCTAAGTTCTTATCATGCTTATCAACGCTGCATTGCTCAAATCGCAAGCTCTTCAACTGGGTTTCTCTGCTTGCGGACTCGCTCCGGCAGAAGCTGTGAGCCAGGAACGAGCCAAAGAACTCCGCCTATGGCTCAACGAAGGATGCCAGGGAGAGATGCACTATCTAGAGCAGAATGTGGAGAAGAAGCTCGACCCTCGATTACTCGTTGAGGGTGCCCACACGGTGGTAAGTCTTGCGGTAAATTACTTTTCACCCGATGAAAACAGCGAAAACGTTTCTCCTCGCTGGACGCTCGCTCGCTATGCCCGAGGCACAGACTATCACGACGTGGTAAAACAAATGCTCCGAAAGCTCATGCACAACATGGGATGGGAGGAACATCGCGACGGCCGATGTTTTGTAGACACAGCACCCGTCGATGAAAAGTATTGGGCGGAACGTTGCGGACTAGGATGGCGTGGGCGCAACTCGCAGCTTATTCTGCCTCAAGCGGGCAGTTTCTTCTTTCTAGGAGAACTTATCCTTATCCACGAAGCCGACCATTACGATACGCCCATGCCCTCTCACTGTGGGCATTGCCATGCCTGTCTCGATGTCTGTCCCATGCAGGCTTTGCGAGGCGATGGCACACTTGATGCTCGTCGTTGCCTTTCCTATCTCACCATAGAGCATCGCGGAGAAATTCCGGCCGAAGCTCAAGAGCGAATGTCGCCTTGCTTCTATGGTTGCGACCGCTGTGCCGACGTATGCCCATGGAATCTACGATTTTCGCAGCCTACTGCTATCGAAGAACTCAAGCCCCGTCCTGCCACCATGCAAATGTCGCCCAGCGATTGGCAGGCGCTCACTCCCGAGACATATCGCGAGCTTTTCCGGAAAAGTGCGGTGAAAAGGGCAAAATATGAAGGACTTATGCGCAATATCCAAGCGCTCAAGAAGAATCCATAGAGCCTATTATCCCCTAAAACACCTAGAATATCCTAGAGCACATAGAATCCCCTAGAACACCTAGAAATTCCTAGAATCTCCTATACCCCCTGGCGTAAGCCCTATTACTTATTACTTAACCCTTTATACTTTAATAATGAGAAAAACTCTCCTTTCCACCTTCATGCTGCTTGCCGCCACAGCTTCAGTGCGAGCGCAAAACAACGTGGTATGGTTTAACCAACCCACTTCGCTCCGCGGACAACAATGTTGGTGGGGCGGAAATCCCGACCATACACACAAGCCCGTGCGAGCAGGCGATTCGGCCGTTAATTCCGACCACGAATGGGAATACCGATCACTCCCCTTGGGCAACGGCAGCATTGGCTGCAACGTAATGGGAAGCATCCAAACGGAGCGCTATACGCTCAACGAAAAGACCCTCTGGCGCGGTGGTCCCAACACTGCCAAAGGGCCGCAGGACTATTGGAACCAAAACAAGCAATCGGCTCATGTGCTGAAAGATATTCGCCAAGCATTCACCGAAGGCGACTGGCAGAAAGCGGCTCAACTCACCACGCAAAACTTCAATAGCAATGTGCCCTATGAGGCCACAGGCGAGCCACAGTTTCGCTTCGGTTCGTTCACCACGATGGGTGAACTTACCCTCAAAACGGGCATCAGCGAACAAGGAATAAGTGGCTATCGCCGTGCACTGTCGGTCGATTCAGCCTATGCCAGTGTGAGTTTCACTGCGGCCGATGGCACACATTACGAGCGCCATACATTCATTTCCTACCCAGCCAACGTAATGGCCATTCGCCTCACGGCAAACCATCCTGCCAAGCAGACATTTACCCTACGCTACGCTCCCAACCCCGTGAGCGAAGGTAGCTTTAAGCCCGATGGAAAGGGTGGTTTTTGCTACGTGGCGCATTTGGACAACAACCAGATGGAATATGTCGTCAGAGTGCAAGCACTGACCAAGGGTGGACAGGTCATCTATCGCGATGGAGCTCTCCGAGTGGAAGGTGCCGACGAAGTAACCTTACTGCTCACTGCCGACACGGACTATGCCCCCAACTACAATCCCGACTTCAACGACCCGAAAGCTTATGTAGGGGTTCATCCGCAGCAGACCACGGAACGTTGGATGAAGCGCGCCCTCGCCAAAGGGTATCAAAAGCTCTTTGCAGAACATCTTAAAGACTACACCTCGCTATTTGGTCGCGTGAAGTTCCAACTCGATGGTGCCTCATCGTCAAAGCCCACCAACGAGCGCTTGGCCGACTACCGACGCGGCGCAAAAGATGCTGGACTCGAAACGCTCTACTATCAGTATGGACGCTATCTGCTCATCGCCTCATCGCGCCCGGGCAATCTGCCCGCCAACTTGCAGGGAATGTGGCACAACAACGTGGATGGCCCCTGGCGCGTAGACTATCACAACAACATCAACCTGCAGATGAACTATTGGCCCTCGCTCTCTACCAACCTCACAGAGTGTGCCGAGCCGCTTACCGACTTCATCCGGCTATTAGAAAAGCCCGGAGAACGCACGGCCAAAGCCTATTGGGGCGCACGCGGATGGGCTGCTGGTATCTCGGCCAATATCTTCGGTTTCACCGCTCCCCTCGAAGGTGCTGATATGTCGTGGAACTACAATCCGATGGCGGCCTCATGGTTAGCTACGCACCTCTGGGACTACTATGACTATACACGCAATGAGCGATTCCTGCGCCACACGGCCTACCCGCTTATGAAAGGATGTGCTCTCTTCTGCGAGGACTTCTTATGGCGCAAAGCCGATGGCACACTGACTGCGGCTCCCTCTACATCGCCCGAACACGGCCCCATCGACGAGGGTACAACGTTTACCCATGCCGTAGTGCGCGAGATTCTGCTCGACTGCATCAGTGCCGCCGAGGTGCTCCATGTCGATGCCGACGAGGTGAAACGCTGGCAACAAATTCTCCACGACTTGGCTCCTTATAAGATAGGTCGATATGGCCAACTCATGGAATGGAGCCGCGACATCGACGACCCTTCTGACCAACACCGCCACGTCAACCACCTATACGGCCTTCACCCAGGACATACCATTTCGCCACTCACCACGCCCGCACTGGCTCAAGCATCACGTGTAGTACTGGAACATCGTGGCGATGGAGCCACAGGATGGAGCATGGGATGGAAACTCAACCAGTGGGCTCGTCTGCACGATGGCAACCATTCCTACGTGCTCTATGGCAATCTGCTTAAAAACGGCACAGCCGACAATCTATGGGACATTCACCCTCCCTTCCAAATCGATGGTAACTTTGGCGGTACGGCGGGTGTCACAGAGATGCTCTTACAGAGCCACGCTGGCTGCATCGACCTGCTTCCTTCGCTTCCCGACGCATGGCAGAACGGCAGCATATCGGGACTTCGTGCTCGTGGCAACTTCGGCATTGACCTCAAGTGGCAAGGAGGTCGTCTCGTTCAAGCCCGTATCTCTTCAGGGTCGGGCGGCATAGCCCACCTACGCTATGGCAAGCAGACCATCGACGTACCCACTTCGAAGGGAAAGACTTACATCGTCTGCTTTGAAAACAACCATCTAGTACTGAAGAAATAAACGATTCGTTGCTAAAAATAAGCCATTCACTGTAAAGATAGTGCAAGGCGAGAGCAGAACATCAAACTTGTTTGAATGTTATGTAGAGCCGACGCCTATCTTATATAAAGATAAGCGCAACCTTTGGCTGCCAGGAATAAGAGTGTACAGACTTTGTGCACTCTTTTTTTGGCCCCTATCGAATCGTGTGGAGCAATTGGGGCAGCGGATATTTTTGGTTGTATGATGAGGAAAGTGATTTGTCTTCCCGTCCACAGATGTACGTTTTAGTTTTCACAGATGCCCATTCCCCCTTTCACGGATGCTCATCTTTACGTCTACCGCTGCCGTGCGGTAAAGCTACCACAGGCCTGTGGTAAAGCTGCCGCACGGCAGCGGTAGCTTTACCGCACGGCAGCGGTAGACGTGAAAGTCTTCATTGAGAAACGGAATGGTCTAGGTTCTAGATTGATAATGACGAAGTTTGGAACACTTCGTTCGCAGTTTATGAAATCCTCCGTTTACAAGGGGGGAATTTTCCATCTATGCAAAGAGACGATTCTCATTCCCTGAAATAAGACGGTATCTTCACTCAACAGTCTTATTACAACATGGAAAATGGGGGAACATACACGACATAAGGAAAATACCAACCGGGAATATCCGCTGCCCCGAGCAATTCAAGTTCTATTAAATCCAAAACATAAGTAAAGTGACCAATCCTGCTTCCTACAAGGAACCATATAGCGCATCTTTTTTAGTGCATTTTTAGAGTGAGTATGTATAAAAAGAAAGAAAGAATGAAATATTAACATATTTTACCCCCCCGGTTTGGTTTTTTTACAAATGGTGCGTACATTTGCAGCGGACACAGAAAAAGCTATTCTTACATGCGTATTAAGCACATATCAACGTGAAGTGTAGTTGATCTGTGTGGATCCTTTATGCACAACGCCCTATACGCTTGCGCTCATATTCAACTTAATAGGGAACAAAACTTTTGAAAAACTTCAACATTTTATAAACCTAACAAAAACAAACAAAAGCATGAAGAAATTTACTTTCTTTCTGTCGCTACTCCTCGCATTTGTAGGGGTAACGGCAAGTGCGCAGGATTTAAAAATCTCTGGCGCACCTGAAGGCGAAACTTGGGCTGCAAACACCCAATGGTATCTCATTAGAATGGCTGCGACAGATGATTGGCATCCTAATGCTGGTTATTTAGGTACGGAGGAAGCTAATTTAAGTGATACTGATCTCCGTACTGATGTAAAAACATTGCCAACTACAGACAAAGGACTTTGGTGCATTGTTGGAAGTGATGCAGAAGGTTATAAGTTTTACAATAAGGGCGAAGGCTCTTCAAAAGTTTTAGGTATTGCTTCTAATGGTAAGGCTAAATTGTATAATGCAACTGCTACGGATGCTAAGGCACTTACATTCGATATAGTATCATCAAGTTTTGATGGATCAGCAATATGTGTGAAATGCCATGGTCAAAGCGATGGTAATTATTGGTGGAATAACGCAAATAAAAATGGTTCTGCTAAACTTTGCGTATTAGGTACATGGAAGGATGCAAGTTCAAATGTTAGTACTAAAGGTAATGCCTTTTACTTTATTCCTGTAAGCAGTGTAGAGAGTGTTTCTGGAGATATAGAAACTTTTTCTAAACAAATTGTTTTAGATCGTTATCAGGTTATTCCTGGTGTTGCAACAAGTTGTGCAGAACAAAAGGCTGCTTGGGAAGCCGAAAAGACAGAAAACAATTACAATGCTTATTTAGCATCAATGAAGAGCTATTTGAATAATACTTATTACAGAATTACAAACTGTAAATCAGGTAATAAAGTTCTCGCAGCTGATGCAACCAAAGGAGCTTGTGTTGACAATGCCCAAAAGATGAACAATGCTTCAACTCTTTGGAAGTTTATTCCCTTTGAAGATAGAGGTGTAAAGCTTTACAATGCAAATGTTGAAGCTTACCTTCGTGGTTTGGTTGATCCTCCTAGTGAAGGTAAAGATGCCATTACTCCTATGACAGCCGACCAAACTCAAGGTGGTTTGTACAACATTATTGTAAATACCAGTGGCACTGCTAATGGATTTGTGTTGCGCGATGGTGATAACGGTCGTATGAACATAGAAAATAATGGCGGAATTGACAAGTGGGAAGGTATGCAAGGTCATTACGATCAAGTAACTTGGACGATTGACGTTGCTACTGAGTTGGAAGTTGCCCTCAACGCAGTAAATGGCAAGTCATACGCTACAACCTATCTCCCCGTTGGTGTGAGCGCTGTAAAGGATGCAAAAGCTTATGTAGCTGCTGCTCCTGCTGACAACGAAACCGTAATGACCGAAACTGCAAGCTTTGGTGCTAAAAATGGTGTTCTCCTTGTAAGCGAAACTGCTGCTGAAAAGGCTGTCTTGACAATTGGTGATGTTGCCTCAGTTGAGAGTGCTCTTTCAGGTACTTTGCTCGCTAAGGATATCACTGACGCACAGGCTAAGTACTTGGTATTTGGTAAGAATAAAGCAGCGGAAACAGAAGTTGGTTTCTTTGAACCTACTACCACAACCATCCCTGCCAACCGCGCATTCTTTATGGACGCAACGGGCTCATCTATTGCTTTGAATTTCGGCAACGTAACTGCCATCAACAATGTAGCTACGGATAATGCCAATGCCAACGCGCCTATCTTCGATCTTTCTGGTCGTCGTGTAGTGAAGGCTGTAAAGGGTGGCTTGTACATTCAGAATGGCAAGAAGTATATCGTAAAGTAATTAACCGAAACACATTAAACGTTTGTAACAATGAAGAAACAGTATATAGCTCCCGCAAGTACTTCAATCTGCTATCTTGAAGCATTGCAGCCTCTTTGCGGTTCAACCATTGAGGAAGCTACACACGATAAGAAGACCGACGTCGTATGGTCTAACGGTAAGGCTTGGGACAGCGACTCATGGTCGGCTGACGAAGACTAATCTCACCATGCGAGGTGCGTGCGCGTACACGCATCTTGCATGTAAATAAGCATAAAGGCTGGAGGTAAGCAGCATAGCTGCTCTTATGCTCCGAGCCTTTCCCCTCTTGCAGGGAGTAGGTAGCCCTGTAAGTTAAAGTAATTTTTTTCATTTGACGGGCTGTGCGAAGTGATTCGCGCAGCCCGTTTCTCGTGGAATATAATTAGGAAGCGATGTAGATGCTTGCGGGTAGGAGATCTCTCACTTGATAGAATTGCTACCCATTAAGATGGGACGGTCTGAAAGGCCGATAGTTTGAAAGCAAAGATAGGGCGACTTGAAAGGCCATCTTAATCGATTAAAGTTTCGGATTTAGTTCCAAACGGGCTGAATTATCGCAAACCGAACGCAATCAAGCTTGCTTGAATTGCTGAGCCGCAGCCGATGATGCACGGGCTGAAAGCCCAACAAGCGCATAGCCCAGGGCAACGCCCTGGGTTTCCCGTGGATAGTGTTGTTACGCCCTGTAAGGGCAAAAGCATTCAATGTTGGAAATAGATATAAAGCTTCTGCCCTTTCAGGGCGTCACTAACGAACGTGCTTTGACCCAGGGTGTCGCTTCGCTTGCCCTGGGCTATGCGCTCCATTGGGCTTTCAGCCCGCCCTTGCTAAATCCGAAACTTCAGTTAATTGATAAATATTGGGCGTATTTTCGGCTCGTTCTCACTTAAAACCACATAAAAATTCCCTCCTTGTAGTCAAAGCCACAAGGAGGGAATCTATTTTCTTAAAGAGAGGGAGGAGACTAAAGCCTTAGCATACCTTCTCGAGCTTCTTCATGATACTGAAGATGAAGATGAACGATACAAGGCAGAGACCAACGAGCACACCCCATACGACTACCAAAGGCACCTTTCCCCAAAGGAAACCAGGAATAGATACAAGGAAATTGCCCAATGCTGTGGCCACAAACCAACCACCCATCATCGTACCCTTGAGTTTGGGAGGTGCTACCTTCGACACGAAAGAGATACCCATCGGAGAGAGCAAGAGTTCACCAAAGGTGAGCACGAGATAAGTAGTGATAAGCCAATTGGGCGATACCGTGTTCTGATCGGTAGAAGTCACTCCGAGAGAGGCAAGAATCATCACTACATAACCTAATCCAGCCACGAGCATACCGAGACCTATCTTGCGCGGAGCAGAAGGTTCCTTGCCCTTGCTTGCCAACCATCCGAAGAGTGCCATGCTCACAGGAGTAAGCCCTACTACGAAGCAGGGATTGAACTGCTGGAAGATAGGAGCTTCGATATCGGTGCCAGCGGGGTCGAGGCTTAGGTATTTATAGGCCAACCCACCCACACAAAGCAAGATAACGCAGGCTGAAATAACCTTGGTCTGTGACTTTTTGCTCTGGAAGAGGGGGAAGAGGGCGTAGACAATGAAGATGCAGAGCAAGAGGTTGATTACATCGAAAGGCATGCTGCCAAGCCCTGTTACGTGCTTCTGCGTATATTCATTGGCAAAGAGTGTCAATGTGAGACCATTCTGATGGAAAGCCATCCAGAAGAAAATCACTACGGCAAATACAAGACAGAGAGCCACAACGCGCTCTTTTACCTCGCTCTTGCTCAGTTCGGGCTCCGTGCTTTCTGTGGTCTTGCTAACCTGGTCAGAAGAACTTGCTGCGGCGGGCTGAGCGGCCACTTGCTGATAGGTGCTACGAGCGGCATAATAGATGGCAATAGATACGATGAGCGAGATACAAGCCACGCCAAAGGCATAGTGGTAAGAATCTGCTTTGCTCACACCGAGCGTGTGCTGTGCATAGTCCATAATCTTGACTGCTGCTGTAGGAGCAAAGAGGGCGCCAATGTTGATTGCCATGTAGAAGATGGAGAAGGCTGAGTCGCGCTTGCTCTGCATCTCGGGAGCATTGTAAAGGTCGCCCACCATCACTTGGAGATTGCCCTTAAAGAGGCTGGTGCCTAAGCATACCATAACGAGGGCTGCAAACATCAGCGTCATGGCCAAAAGACCATTGCCTGCTGGGATTGAGAGCAACGCATAGCCAAGGAACATCACGAGGATGCCGGTGGTGACACACTTGTTGTAACCAATCTTGTCGGCCAACATACCGCCAAAGAGCGGAAGAAAATAAACAAACGCGAGGAAGCCTGAATAGACAGCTCCCGCCACTCCTGCAGCCCAACCGAAGTTGTCTTGCAGGAAGAGTACAAACACGGCCAACATGGTGTAGTAGCCGAAACGCTCACCCGTATTGGCAAGCGAAAGGGCGTAAAGGCCCTTAGGTTGTCCTTCGAACATAAAAAAGAGTTTATAAGTTTATGAGTTTAATGAGTTTAGGAGTTTGATGGGGTTAATGAGTTTAGGAGTTTATAAGTTTAATCGGCGCTTTGCGCCTTGTTTATGTGGATGATAGTAAGTATCGGCGATTGCCTGAATGTATACTTTATTCAAGTTTCGGATTTAGCAAGGGCGGGCTGAAAGCCCAATGTGTTCATAGCCCAGGGCAACGCCCAGGGTTTCCCGTGGGTAGTGTTGTTACGCCCTGTAAGGGCAAAAGTACAAATACATTGTCCTTACTTCTGCCCTTACAGGGCGTATCGTTCTTGCTCAATTCTACCCAGGGCGTTGCCCTGGGCTATGAACGGCATTGGGCTTTCAGCCCGTCATTATCGGCTGCGTCTCAGCAATTCAAACAAGCTTGATTGCATTCGACTTGCACAATAATTTAACCCGTCCATCCTAAATCCGAAACTTCTGTACCTTCTACTTAACCAAGTTCTTCCTTCAAGAACTGTTGCGTATACCCCACTCCGCTCTTGACCAGTCCTTCGGGGGTACCCTCGAAGAGCAACTGTCCTCCACCGCGACCGCCCTCGGGGCCCATCTCGATGAGGTAGTCGGCAAGTTTTACAACGTCGAGGTTGTGCTCTATTACGATGACCGTATTGCCACGATCTACGAGCTTCTGAAGCACATCGGTGAGCACGCGGATGTCTTCGAAGTGCAGTCCCGTGGTGGGCTCGTCGAGGATGTAGACGGTCTGCCCCGTATCGCGCTTCGAGAGTTCGGTGGCGAGCTTCACGCGCTGGCTTTCGCCGCCCGAGAGCGTGGTGCTGCTCTGCCCAAGCTTGATATAGCCCAGACCTACATCTTGCAAGGTCTTGATCTTATGGAGTATAGAAGGTACGTTCTCAAAGAATTCCACTGCCTGATTGATGGTCATATCGAGTACATCGGCAATGCTCTTCCCCTTGAAGCGCACCTCGAGCGTCTCATGATTGTAGCGCTTGCCGTGACATGCCTCACAGGGCACATACACGTCGGGCAGGAAGTTCATCTCAATGGTCTTATAACCATTGCCCTTGCACACCTCGCACCGACCACCACGCACATTAAAGCTGAAACGACCGGGCTTGTAACCACGAATCTTGGCTTCAGGCAGATTGACAAAGAGCGAACGTATGTCGGAGAACACGCCCGTATAGGTGGCAGGATTGGAGCGCGGCGTACGTCCTAAAGGACTTTGGTCGACCGCTACTACCTTGTCGATATTGTCGAGGCCCTCTATGCGATCGTAGGGCAAAGGAACTCGCAGCGAACGATAAAAGTGTTGTGAGAGGATGGGAAGCAGCGTATCGTTGATAAGCGTAGACTTGCCACTACCCGATACTCCCGTGACACAGATGAATGTGCCGAGAGGGAAACTGACGTCAACGCCCTTCAGATTGTTGCCACGGGCACCTATAAGGCGCAGTGACTTTCCATTGCCCTTACGGCGCTCGGTGGGCACTTCGATAGCTCTACTTCCGTTGAGATATTGCGAAGTGAGGGTGTTGGCTTTGAGCATCTGCTGAGGGGTGCCTTGGAATACTACTTCACCACCCAGTCTTCCGGCTTTCGGACCGATGTCGACAATGTAATCAGCGGCTAACATCATGTCCTTATCGTGTTCCACCACAACCACCGTATTGCCCATATCACGCAATTCCTTGAGCGAATGGATGAGGCGCACATTGTCGCGCTGATGGAGGCCGATGCTCGGTTCGTCGAGGATATACAGCACATTGACGAGCTGCGAACCGATCTGCGTAGCCAGTCGAATGCGCTGGCTCTCACCGCCCGATAGTGTCATAGAACTGCGCGAAAGCGAAAGATAGTCGAGACCTACATCGAGCAAGAACTTGAGGCGCGAGAGCAACTCCTTGAGTATCTCGTGGGCGATAGCTCGCTTCTTAGGGTCGAGCGTTTCTTCCACGTGGGAGAGAAACTCATAGAGTTCGCTAATATCCATATTGGAAAGTTCGTTGATGGCCTTTCCCGCAAAGCGGTAGGACAAGGCTTCACGATTAAGACGAGCTCCTTGGCATTCGGGACAGATGGTGGTCTTAGAGAATTGCTCTGCCCAACGCTGCGAGGCGGCGGTCATATCAGTGTCGGCCATCTGCTGAATATATTTTACGAGTCCATTGAACTCTACGTAATAGTCGTCAGTAGTATGAGCCGTGGCCGCAGGAATGCGCAAGCGGTCGGCACGGCCATTAAATATCTCGTCCATTGCCTCTTCAGGAATGTCGGCAATAGGTGTTTTGAGATCGCAATCGTAGTCGGCCAAGACAGTCTGTATTTCCCAAAATATCAGGGCATTGCGATATTTCCCGAGCGGGGCCAAACCGCCTTCCTTAATGGAGAGCTTGTCGTTGGGAACTACTTTCTCATGATCCATCACGCTGACAAAGCCCAAGCCCTTACACTTGGGACAAGCGCCTTGTGCTGAATTGAACGAGAAATTGTGGGGGGCAGGGTCGCGATAAGATAGACCACTAACGGGGTCCATCAGTTGTTTGGAATAGAATCGTGTAGCTTGCGTATCGGCATCGAGTATCATCATGAGCCCACTTCCCTGCTGAAGGGTATCGCTCACGCTCTTGCGCAGACGCTCTCCATCCTTGGCTTGTACGGCAAGTTTATCGACCACCACTTCAATATCGTGGTTCTTATACCTATCAAGCTTCATTCCGTGGGCAATCTCGCGCAGTTCACCATCGACCCTTACCATGAGAAAACCCTTTTTGCGCACTGTCTCGAAGAGTTCTTTGTAATGTCCCTTACGACTGCGAATTAAGGGAGCAAGCAAGTATACTTTATGTCCCTCGTAGGCCGAAAGGATGAGGTCGACAATCTTCTCCTCGGTATACTTCACCATACGTTCGCCCGATAGATAAGAATAGGCATCGGCAGCGCGAGCGTAGAGCAGACGCAGAAAATCATAGATTTCGGTGATGGTACCTACGGTGGAACGAGGGTTTTTGTTGGTCGTCTTCTGCTCTATGCTGATTACGGGGCTAAGCCCGGATATTTTGTCTACGTCGGGACGCTCCAAGTTGTCCAAGAAGTTGCGTGCATAGGCCGAGAATGTCTCGATGTAGCGACGCTGGCCTTCCGCATATAGCGTGTCGAATGCCAACGAGCTCTTTCCCGATCCGCTCAGCCCCGTAATCACGCTCAGGCTGTAGCGCGGCAGCGTAACGTCTATATTCTTCAGATTGTGCACTCTGGCACCAAGAATTTCTATTTTCGATTCCGTCATAGCTTTTGTGTATCCTTCCCTAACGTTGATTCTCTTACTCTAATTGGGGCAAACGCATCAAAATTCGTTCACCTTTATCTTTGTTTTAGGGTGAACGTTACTGTACCGTTTGCGAACCATTTTCCAAATATCCTCGTAGCAAGTTGATGACTTTCTTGATATTGTACTTTCTACCATCTGCCCCTCGGGCTTGCAGATTGAGATAATAAGCACCATCGGGCACATCGTGGCCTCCACTGCGTCCATCCCAACCTCCTGCGGGGTCGCTCCACTCATATAGCTTCTTTCCCCAGCGGTCGAAAACGGCTGCATGGAACTGTACAATGCTCTGATAGCCATCCTTCACGCGAAACACGTCGTTCACGCCATCGCCATTGGGCGTAAAAGCATTAGGAACTTCGAGCTTCGACTCAGAGATGGTCAGCGTGAAGGGCGTGTCCATTGCATAGGCAATGGTGTCGGTGCCTTGTACGAAGCTTACACGAAGTTCTACAGAAAACGATCCCGATTCATTGAAATTATACTCTGTATCCTCATCGTAGCGCACCAAGAATGGCTCGCTCTGTCCGGCACGGGTGAAACGCCACTCATAGAGCGGAGTATAATTGCCCACGTTTTCAGGGTTTGCCCGAAACTGTGCAAGCAATGGGGCAGAACCATCATACTGGCTCTCACTTACCTCAGCTCCCGACTCATCGGTGTAGGTCATCGTGGGATTGGCTGTGGGAAACGCTTCCTGCGCATAGCCCGCTGCCACAGCGATTATCTGTAAGAGAAATAAAAGTATACGCTGCATATCGTTCTTGAATGAATGATAAAGCGTTCTGACACTATTGCCAGAACATCCTAACATGTTTAGTCAAGGGGCAAAGTTAATAATAAATGCGCAATATGTTAGCAATATCAGTGTGAAACAGACAAAAAGTAGCTCATCCCGACCTTTTCTTGCAGAAAATCTGACATATTGAGAATGTTAAAAAAGCATCCGCCCTCTCCTAGCAGATTTCAGTACCATACGATCCTACCCCATCCTCCCGAAACGCCCTCTATAAAACAATTCAAGAAACATTGAGCAAGCAGAGGAATCTCTCCAAAAGAGCCTTTCGAAGCCAAGAGAAAAATGTTAAAACGACTGATAATCAGAATGAATCATTTGCACGGCTCAAGAAAAATTCGTATCTTTGCAGCCGTAAACCTCACGAGGCGAACGCAAACACCTAGCGTGTGGCGCGTTCCTAGTGCATCTATCGGAAGCATGATTCCGCTGTTAAATTGGCTCTCGGGCAGCATTGCTAAGCTTGCCTTATACGACGCCGCCGATGGTCCTCGTGGCAAAACTCAACAAATGATTCTTAGAAAAGTATTTTTCCTATTAGCAACACTCGTAACATTCGCAACATCAATCCCCACGCTCGCCCAGACTCACGGCAAAGCATCCTATTACAGCAACCGTATTCACGGACGACGCACTAGCGATGGCTCACGCTATCATAAAGATAGTCTCACTTGCGCACATCGCACCCTCCCCTTTGGTACTCTCCTTAAAGTAACCAACAAAAGCAACGGCAAGGAAGTCGTAGTAAGAGTAACCGACCGCGGTCCTTACGCTCACGGCCGAGTGGTAGACCTCTCCATGGCTGCCGCACGCGAATTGGGCATGGTTAGCTCCGGCGTAGCTTCTGTCTCAGTGGAGCGCGTAGGCTTCAGAGGAAAATCTCAAAGCACTGACAAAGGCAACGCTTCGCCCGATCGCAACAACTTCCTACTCTCTCCGAAATATCTCGATCCTGCCACAGGCAACTTCTACTCTATGGAAGAATGGAAAGCCCGCGGTGAGAAGATCAGACAACAACATTTGGCGGAACTGCGCAAGCAGCAACGACCACACTATCGCATCTTAGGCGACAAACTTACTGCAAAGAATTCTGTTTCTAAGCAGAGCTCCTCTAGAAAAAAATAGACTTTACACACGACTGCCTCTCGGCATTCACTAAGCATCTAGACGGCTAGCCTACAACGCTATTGCTTGCTTCAAGAGCTGTTCAATCGCTCACTAAAAGCAACCACGCAATCAGCTAAGCTGTTTTCTACTTGCTCTCCGAGATACTGCAGTCTTACAGTGGAATCAGCATAGAACAAGCCTCGCAAAGTTTTTGCTTTGCGAGGCTTTTTTGTATTCAAGAAAGTGTCCTCTTTAAGTATATTGTTGTTAGGCAAAAAGGCCATGGAAGTTTTCTTAAAACGTATTCTAAGTCATCGTCCTTCGGTCGAAGGACATGCGTCCTTCGGTCGAGGGACATGCGTCCTTCGGTCGGGGGACGTGCGTCCTTCGGTCGAAGGACGATAACAAGAACGGCCTTTTCGCATAACTTGAATGCCCATCTAAAGCTTACGCGAAACATTATCCTCTCTATCAAACACAAAGAATCCGCCTCATCCTCCGCACTATAACAGAAGGATGAAGCGGATTCTCCGTAAGACGGATATTCGTTTCCACTAAAGGGGCTCCGGCCCATATTGATTGTCGCCGCGATCACTGCCCGTCAGCAGGAACACTAACAAAACAATGGCGCCCACTAAAGGAATTAAGGCTAACCAATACCACCAACCAGAACGACCTATATCGTGCATACGGCGCACAAATACGGAAATGCTAGGGATAATGGCAATAAGACCATAGATACAAAGCAGTACGTAGGCTATACCCATGCCCGCCAAAGCTCCTGTGCCTTTTCCTACGATAGCACCTAAGATAAGGCCAACAATGAGCAAACCTATTTCTAGCAAAATATTAAACAGATAAAAGAACCAATACTCTGAACGAGAGGCTCGTCCTTGAAAAGTGGCATACTTGGAAAACACACTTTTTACAGCTTCTGAAAGTCCCATAACGTAATGTAGATTTTAGGGTTAATACTAAGGTTTGCACCCCTTTCAAAGAGAGTGCGTGACAAAGATAGTCAACAAAAAAGGAAAAAGCAAAAGAAAAGAGCACTTTTCGCTAGTAAATCTTAAAAATTTAAGTTTCCTCTAAAGAAAGTCGTTGCCTTATCTCGCGAACATTCCTTTCTTCTGCCCACCATTCGCCCCAGGTAAGTTCCAAATCACAGGATAGAAAATAGCGAAAGAAATGGACGAAAAGAGACGTTTTTCAAGGGTTATTTGGCGAAAAAGCTCACATACTGACAAAAAATAAGTAACTTTGCAAGCTAAAGTTTTTAGAATACAAACCACTCTACATCATCATACAAGCACAAACGATATGGCAGTCGAAATAAAAAAGGTAACGACGAAGGCCGAACTTAAAAAGTTCATACGTTTCAACTACGAGTTTTACAAAGACAACCCCTACTCCGTGCCCGATCTCTACGACGATATGCTCAATACTTTCTCGCCGCAGAAGAATGCCGCATTCGAGTTTTGCGAAGCCGACTATTTCCTCGCCTTGCGCGATGGAAAAATCGTGGGACGCGTAGCCGCCATCATCAACCGTCGAGCCAACGATACTTGGAACAAGCACACCGTTCGCTTCGGATGGATTGACTTTATTGATGATATAGAAGTGAGCACCGCACTCATCGACACCGTGAAGCAGTGGGGACGTGAGCGTGGCATGACCGAGATAGAAGGTCCTCTCGGATTTACCGATATGGATGCCGAAGGCATGCTCATCGAAGGCTTCGACCAACTCTCGACCATGGCCACCATCTACAACTACCCTTACTACCCCCAACACATGGAACGCCTCGGCATGGAAAAGAGTGCCGACTGGGTAGAGATGAAGATCTACGTGCCCGACCAGATTCCCGAGAAGCACCAACGCATCTCGCAAATTATTGCTCGTAAATACAATCTTCACATACGTAAGATTAAAAGCAAAAAGGAAATTCGAGAAACGGGTATTGCCCACGACATTTTCCGCCTTATCAACGATGCATATACGCCCCTGTTTGGCTATTCACGCATGACGGAGCGCCAGATAGACCAGTACGTAAAAATGTACGTGCCCGTGCTCGATCTCCGCATGGTGAGCATCGTGGAAAACGAGCAGAACGAAATCGTAGCCGTAGGAATCTCTATGGCCTCGCTCTCGCGTGCACTGCAAAAAGCCAAGGGCCGACTGCTTCCTTTCGGATGGTTTCACTTGCTCAAAGCACTCATGTGGAAGCGTCCCAAAGTGCTCGATTTGCTACTCGTGGCCGTACGCCCCGACTATCAGGGCAAGGGCGTCAATGCCCTTCTCTTCACCGATCTCATTCCCGTATACAAGGAACTTGGCTTCGAATATGCTGAGAGCAATCCCGAACTCGAGATGAATGAAAAGGTGCAGAACCAATGGCAATACTTCAAAACAGAGCAACACAAACGCCGCCGTTGCTTTAAGCAGCCCCTCTAAAACATAAAGAGCTAATATATATATAGAAGCCCTAGACACCCTAACCCCCCAAACCACCCACCATGTCTGTAGTTTACGACGAGAGCAAAATCCGACACCTTGAAGATACAGAGCACATCCGCACACGACCTGGCATGTACATTGGTCGCCTTGGCGACGGATCGCATGCAGAGGATGGCATCTACGTGCTCCTCAAGGAAAGCATAGACAATAGCATTGACGAATTTAATGAAGGATTCGGCAAACGCATTGAGGTGAACATCCACGACAACCTGACCGCAGAAATTCGCGACTACGGACGTGGTATCCCCCTCGGAGCACTCGTTGATGCGGTATCGAAGCTCAATACGGGTGGTAAATACGATACTGCTGTATTTACCGCCTCTGTGGGTATGAATGGGGTTGGCCTCAAGGCTGTCAATGCCCTTTCCTCGCGATTCATTGCCCGAAGCGTGCGCGATGGACAAATGCACGAAGCAATCTTTGAGAAAGGCGTGCTTATAAGCGATGAAACAGGTTCCTCTGAAGAAGAAAACGGCACCTATATATTCTTCGAGCCCGACCCTACTCTTTTTCAAGGCTACCGATTCCACAGTGAGTTTGTGGAGAACATGCTCCGCAACTACACCTACCTCAATACGGGCTTGGCTATCTTCTATAACGGCCGACGCATCTTGAGCCGCAATGGTCTTGAAGACCTCCTCAACGACAACATGACAGCACCGGGGCTTTACCCCATCGTTCACCTTACAGGGCCTAACATTGATATTGCCTTTACCCATACCTCGCAGTATGGCGAAGAGTATTATTCGTTTGTCAATGGTCAGCACACTACCCAAGGCGGTACACACCAAAGTGCTTTTAAGGAACACATTGCCAAAGCCATCAAGGAATATTTCGGAAAAAACTACGACGTACAGGACGTGCGCAACGGACTCGTGGCTGCCATCGCTATCCGCGTTATCGAACCTCTGTTTGAAAGCCAAACGAAAATCAAACTTGGTTCCCTTACCATGGCTCCCGACAAGGATTCCAACGGGAAACCATTCCCCCTATCAGGTGTGAGTGTCAACAAGTTTGTTGGTGATTTCATCAAGGAAAATGTTGACAACTATCTGCACATGCACACCGACGTGGCCGACGTAATAAAGCAAAAGATTGAGGAGAGCGAGAAGGAACGCAAAGCCATTGCGGGTGTGACAAAGCTTGCCCGCGAGCGCGCCAAGAAAGCCAACCTACACAATCGCAAACTGCGCGATTGCCGCATTCACCTCAACGACCCCGCACCTAAGACAAAGAAAAAGCAGGACGACGACCAGGAAGACCCACGCTTTGAATCATCCATATTCATCACCGAGGGCGACTCGGCCAGCGGCTCTATCACAAAGACGCGCAATGCACAGACACAGGCCGTATTCTCGCTCCGCGGAAAACCGCTCAACTGCTTTGGACTGACCAAAAAGGTGGTCTACGAAAACGAAGAATTCAATCTGCTGCAAGCGGCCCTAAATATTGAAGAGGGTCTTGACGGACTGCGCTATAACAAGGTGATTGTGGCCACAGATGCCGATGTCGATGGCATGCACATCCGCTTGCTTATCATCACTTTCTTCCTACAATTCTTCCCCGAACTAATCAAGAAAGGACACGTATACATTCTTCAGACACCCCTCTTCCGCGTGCGCAACAAGAAGAAAAAAGTACGGGGAGCCACACCCAAAGTCAAAACGGTCAACGATAAGAGTGCGGGAGCTGCCATTTTGAAAAAGACACAGGCAAGCGAGCGCTCAGAATACGAGACGATCTATTGCTACTCAGACGAAGAACGCCTTGCCGCCATTGAAAAGCTCAGCCCCAACCCAGAGATTACCCGATTCAAAGGGCTTGGCGAAATCGACCCCGAAGAATTCAAGACATTCATCGGTCCTGGCATGCGTCTCGACCCCGTCACACTGCATAAGAGCGACAACGTGGCCAAACTCCTTGAATATTATATGGGCAAGAACACCATGGAGCGACAAGGATTCATCATCGACAACCTCGTGGTGGAAGAAGACCCAGCCGACGAGGAAGTAACCGAGTAATTCTCCTGACAAAGGTCTAGCCACTCCTATAATATATATAGGTGTACGCCATTATCGGGAGCAGACAACAACGTTTGTCTCTATTTTCCATTTCTTTCACCCTTTATACCTCCGAAATTGAATAAGACCGCTATTTTTCCTGGCTCTTTCGATCCATTCACCGTGGGGCATGCGAGCATTGTAGAGCGAGGTCTCCCCATGTTCGACCGCATAGTCATCGGCGTAGGTGTCAACGACAAGAAACGATCTTTCTACACACCCGAACAACGCGTAGAAGCGATTCGTCAAATCTATGTCAACGAGCCTCGCATCAAAGTGGTGGCCTACACCGACTTGACCATTGACCTTGCCCGTCGCGAAGGAGCCGATTTTATCTTGCGTGGACTTCGTTCGGTCAAGGACTTTGAATACGAACGCGACATTGCCGCCATGAACAAGCGACTTGCCGGTGTAGAGACCGTCATGCTTTTTACAGAAGCCCACTACTCCGACATTTCCTCCAGTGTGGTGCGCGAACTCATCGCTTACGGCAAAGACGTATCGTCTTTCCTCCCAAAGCCCGCCCCTAGAAAAGAATAAACTCAAGTTTTCTCTAAAGAAAGTCGTTTCCTTATCTCGCGGGCATATGGATGGGAATACTCATCTTAATTTCGGATTTAGCCCGTCCTTGCTAAATCCGAAACTTAAAGAGTAAATCATCCAAAGCATCAGCCCATTAGCATATTCACGAACTTGCCTATTGAGCGCAACAAACTAGGGGGGCTTATCATCATTCTGAACTTCTGATGGACATCAGAATGAATAGACCCACCCTTTAGCAAATATATCACTCATGAAATCCATTTTTCTTTTTCTCCTATCTCTCCTCACTCTACCCGCTTGCGCTCAATCGCGCTATGGGGATATTGACTTTGAACAAATCAAGAAACTACAAATGGCGCAAGTAGCCATTACTAGCCTCTACGTAGACAGTGTAGACCAGCAGAAGTTGGCCGAGGATGCGATCAACGGCATGCTCAGTAAACTCGACCCCCACTCATCATATACCAACGCCAAAGATACCAAGAAACTCAACGAACCTCTCAGCGGCAACTTCGAGGGAATCGGCGTGAGTTTCAATATGGTAAAAGATACCTTACTTGTGCTCCAAGTGATCAGCAAAGGTCCGTGCGAAAGAGCAGGCATCCTCTCTGGCGACCGCATCATTGCTGTCAACGGCGTAAAGATTGCAGGTGTAAAGATGGATCGCGACAGCATTATGACCAAGCTCCGTGGTCCTAAAGGCACCATTGCCAACCTCGATATCGTACGCCGTGGCACACAGGGTGTGCTCCACTTCAAGGTGACTCGCGACAAGATTCCCGTCAACACCGTTGATGCGGCTTATATGATCACACCCACCGCAGGCTACATCCATCTTGACAGTTTTGGAGCCACATCAGGCAAGGAAGTACACGACAAAATAGCTCTTCTCCGCAAGCAAGGCATGAAGGACATCATTCTCGACCTCAGCATGAATGGAGGAGGCTATCTCAATGCTGCCCAAGATGTAGCAAGCGAGTTCCTACCCAAAGGTTCTATGGTAGTCTATACCGACGGACGCGTCATGCCCCGCCAAGAGCTACACGCCGAGGGAAACGGACTGATGCAGACAGAAGGGCGCGTGGTTATACTCGTTGATGAATTTACCGCCTCAGCTGCAGAAATTGTGAGCGGAGCCGTGCAAGACCACGATCGTGGTACCATCATCGGACGTCGTACTTTCGGAAAAGGCCTCGTACAGCGCCCCATCGACCTCCCCGATGGTTCCATGATTCGCCTCACCGTGTCTCATTACTACACTCCATCAGGACGCTGCATCCAGAAGCCATACGTAAAAGGCGAAAAGAGCGAATACGAGCGCGATCTCGACAATCGCTACACACGAGGAGAACTGACCTCAATCGATAGCATCCACCTCGACTCTACTAAGGTATATCACACCCTCGCAAAGGGACGCACTGTCTACGGCGGCGGTGGTATCATGCCCGACATCTTCGTGCCTCTCGACACCACTACCTTCTCGCCCTACTATCGTGCCTTGCGCCGCTACAACCTCATCAACGAGAACGTGTTACGTTATGTTGACGAAAATCGTAAACTCTTAAAACGTAAATACCGCAAGTTTGAAGATTTCGAGCAAAACTACGTAGTGCCCACCTCGCTCACCGACTCTATCATGGCCGAAGGCAAGCGCAAGAAGGTGGAGCCTAAGGACGACAAAGACCTCAAGTCTACCCTCAAAGACCTCCAATTCACCCTCAAGGCCACCATTGCCTACGATCTCTGGGATCGCAATGAATATTTCCGCCTTGTCAATAAGCGCAGCGACATTGTAAAGCGTGCACTGCAGTTCTTGAAAGAGGGAAAATAAAAGAGACTCCTATATATAGAGAGAGAGTTTCCCCTAGTCCACCTAGAATTACTAGAAAAACTAGTCCACCTAGAATTACTAGAAAACACAAGAAAGTCTAAAGCCCCTAACCCAAGCACATTAACACCACCCTATATTTTGAAAACATTTGAAGAGTTAGGCGTATCGGAAGAAATCCGTCGCGCCATTAGCGAGATGGGGTATGAACACCCCATGCCAGTACAAGAAGAAGTCATCCCCTACCTCCTCGGTGTGGGCAACGATGTCATCGCCCTGGCGCAGACAGGTACTGGCAAAACGGCTGCTTTCGGTCTGCCCGTACTGCAGAAGGTCAATCCCGAAAGCAAACAGACCCAAGCCGTCATCCTTAGCCCCACCCGCGAACTCTGTTTGCAGATTGCAGGCGACCTCAAGGAGTATTCGCGCTATATCGACAATCTACACGTACTCGCTGTCTATGGCGGTTCGAGCATCGAAAGCCAGATTCGCTCACTCCGCAAGGGAGCACAAGTCATCGTGGCCACTCCTGGCCGCCTCATCGACCTCATGCATCGAGGTGTAGCAAAACTCGATGCCGTAGAGAACGTTGTGCTCGACGAGGCCGACGAAATGCTCAACATGGGATTCACCGAAAGCATCGACGAAATCCTAGCGGGTGTTCCCGCTCAACGCAACACGCTTCTCTTCTCTGCCACCATGGGAAAAGAGATTGAGCGCATTGCCAAGAGTTACCTACACGACTACAAAGAAATCGTAGTTGGATCGCGCAACGAAGGAGCAGAGAACGTAAACCACATCTACTACCTCGTTCATGCCAAAGATAAATATGCCGCTCTGAAGCGAATCGTCGACTACTTTCCCCGCATCTATGGTATCATCTTCTGCCGTACGCGCCTTGAAACTCAAGAAGTGGCCGACCAACTCATTCGCGACGGCTACAACGCTGAAGCTCTCCATGGCGACCTATCGCAAGCACAACGCGACCTCACCATGCAGAAGTTTCGCCAACACCACACACAACTCCTCGTGGCTACCGACGTAGCCGCCCGTGGCCTTGACGTAGAGGATCTTACCCACGTAATCAACTACGGACTGCCCGACGACGTAGAGAACTATACCCACCGTTCTGGTCGTACTGGCCGAGCAGGAAAGCGCGGTACGAGTATCTCTATCATTCATCTGCGTGAGAAGGGCAAGGTGCGCATCATTGAGAAGGTGATTGGAAAGAAGTTTGAAGTTGGCGTACTTCCCGAACCACAAGAGATCTGCACCAAGCAGCTCTATAAGGTTATGGACGAACTCGAACGCATAGAAGTGAACGATACCGAGATTGCTCCCTTCCTGCCTGAAATATTCCGTAAGCTCGATTGGCTTACAAAGGAAGATCTTATCAAGCGCATCGTAAGCCGCGAATTTGGTCATTTCCTTCGCTATTATGCCGATGCGCCCATCATTGAGCAACCCACCGACCGCAAATCATCTGCCGACGGCAACAAGCCCCGCCGTGACCGACGCAAAGGCGACACCACTAGCCACGAAGCAGAAGAAGGATACACGCGCCTCTTCATCAACCTCGGCAAGCGCGACAATTTCTATGCTCGAGAAATCATCAACCTCGTGAACCGCCACGTTCGTGGTACGAAGATTGAAATTGGACGCATCGACCTCACCAACAACTGCTCCTTCTTTGAAGTTCCCTCCGAGGATGCCGACCTCGTCATCCAAAAGATGAAGCGTGCCAAAGTAGGCGAACGACGCGTCGTGGTCGACACGGCCGACCATGAAGAAGGTTCCTCTGCCAAAGAGAGCCATCCTCGCAAGAGCGCACGCAGTTCTAAAAGTGAACGTCCCACTCGGAAAGCCCGTCGTGCCTACGCCGAAGCCGCTAATCCCAACGCTATGAAAGCTGCTTGGAAAGCCGAAAAGAAGAGCAAGCGCAAAGCCGCAAAAAACGATTACGAACCCGCCAACCGCAAGTCTAAGAAAGACGATTGGCGCCAATTCTTTGAATAAATCTTAGGGCACTAGGGCTTCCAGAATGGCTATATTTTCTAGGATATCTAGCTTCTCTAGAAGCCCTAATTCCCCTCATCCCCCCAAGACATGACCCTCAAACACCCCCTCTTCCTTGCCCTACTCTTCACTCTCAGCCTCGGAATGAGCGCACAGAGCGTGCATTTTAAGTTTGGCGGCGGTCTTTCCTCACACTATGGAAAGGCCGAGGCCGTAGGCGCCTTCAAGATAGGCGTAGGTTATGAAATAGAGTTTAATCAACACTGGAGCTTTACTCCCGGTCTCGAAATTTACGGCAAGGGATGGAAAGATCCCAATGAGACAGTGTTCGTATTCGACGACGACCACCAACAGATGTTCCATCCCGAAACGGGAGCTCCCCTCACGGCTACAAAGAATCGTAGCGCTACACAAAATTATGTAGAACTGCCTTTACTCTTCTCCTACTTCTGGCGCACAGGAGAAGCACGCTACATCGTGCTAAGCGCTGGTCCCTACGCGGCTTATGGCATAAGCGGGAAGCAAAAGACAAAGGGGGATACAGAGCAAAGTGGCGTAGACCGCTATTACTACGAGAAGAAGACCTTCAATGAGCCAGGCACCCATCGTTGGGACTATGGTGTGCAAGCCTTTCTAGGCTACCAATTCCCCACGAGCTTTACCATCGGCCTAGAAGCCGATTTCGGTTTGGCAAAGTTCAACACCAACGGTTCGCGCAATGTCTCTGCCCTTATCTCGCTCGGCTATAAGCTGAAATAAATTGGCGCAAAGAGCAAAAAACTCGCATTGAGCGGCAAAAAGCCATAAATACCCATATATAGGTATTGGCAAGGCAAGGAAGTCGCCGTATCTTTGCACCGAGTTAAGTAGAATACATAGATTGTTATGTTCTTGTCCTAAATGAGGCTGTACAGAGAGCTGTGCAGCCTCGTTTGTTTACAGAATATGCGTATTCGTATAAAGAACTACACTAATAACACGAATAGAGAATTATCTGTTAGTTCTTTATTTTTGAACACAGATAAAGAATTATCTGTTAGATCTGTTATATCTGTGTTCGTATAACTCATAACACGATTAGAGATTTATCTTTTTTCGAACACAGATAACACAAATAACACAGATAACACGAATAGAGAACTATCTGTTATATCTGTGTTCGTATAGTAATGTTCAAAACTTCAATAAAGAATAAGCATGATCGCACTGAGGAAATACTTAATTTGCATACCTCTGTTTGCAACATCAAACCTTATAAACTATTAAATCCTAAAAAAAGAAATGTAAAAACATTGCGACATTGCAAAATAAAACGTTATCTTTGCCGCGTAATATGGAGCATTAGCTCCACACGAAGCAAGGGCGCATAGTGAATGCACCCCTTAAATCTGAACTTAATTCTATGTTTAACTTTAATAATTACTCACGCAAATGAAAAGGTTTTACAACTATTTCCTTTCATTATTCCTGCTTACATTAGCGGGAATTACCTCTGCGGTTGCGCAAGACTACAAGGTGAGTGATCCTGTCAGCGATCCTAGTACAATCGTTGGTAAGGACATCGTCTTGAAAGCTCTTGGTAGTCACAATGGTGGTGGCGGATTCCTTTGCGGATCTGGCTTTAGCACCTCTATTACCGCAGATGTGTTCTATGTACTCGAAGCTGCCGGTACAGATGACAATGGTAACCCCATTTACACTCTCAAGCAGAAGTCTACGGGTCTTTACTTTAAGGACTATAAACTTAAGCCTGCTTTTGATGGTTCTGGCGAAGGTGAAGACACATCAGACGGAAGCTTTGATGGTAAGATGTTCCCCACTACCACCAATGTAGCCGAGGCAATGAAAGTTACTTGCAAGCAATTCCAAACAGGCGATGCTTCTAGTGCTATCGACTATGCTACAAGTGCTAATGATTTCAGTTCTCAAGCAGGTTTTGTCCTTGCACGTGCCAACACCCTCTTTACGAAGGATGGTAGTGAAGAAGTTCACGCTCAATTCATTGGTCACTACTCTGGTAGCGTATTCTACTCTATCTACAATGATACCAATGTATGGGAATTCCGTACTGTATCTACCCTCGCTGGTAAGGAGAAGTTTGACGCTTACTACGATTTCTATTTCTCACAAGGCCAGCCCACTGACCGCTTCACCACAGGTACCACTGCAGGTACTTATCCTGCCGGACTCGTAAAGACTGCTCAGGACGTTTACACCGAAGCTACTGCTGCTATCGATCAGTCTCTCTCTGACGAAGCATACGAAGCTCTCTGCGTAAAAATTAAGAGCGCCATGGAAGCCGTTGAAAATGGTATGAACCCCTTGACTGATGGCCTCTACCTCATCCACGACTCTCGTGATACCAACCTTTACCTCTATGGTGAGACTGCTAGCAACGTAAATCGCACTTCATGTAAAGCACTTGCTAACTACGATGGCACTTTCACCAAGGAACTCGTACCCTACGTATGGCGTGTTTCTCATGTAACCAATGCCGATGGTAAGGAAGTTCTTACTTTCTACAACGAGAATCTGCAAGGTTATATGCAGAAGACGAATAAGGACAACCACTACCTCCTCGGTAATGCTGCTGCTAATTTCGTAGCACTTCACGATGGTGAAGTTTCTAAGGCTGCATTCCGCTTCCAGCCCGAAGGCACACAAGAGATTGTTTGTACAAACCCCCAAGGATGGGTTCTCAGTTGGACAGCCAAGGATGATGCTGGTAACCACTTCGTATTCGTTTCTGTCAACGAAGATGAATTTAAGGCCACATTGGCCAAGGCTCGTCAGGAGGAACTCAACGCTAATTTGCAGAAAGTATTCTCCACTGCATTCACTGCTTACAATAAGGGTATCGTCTACAACTCTTCTTCTGCTGCAGGAACCGATGCAGACTTCACTCACGATGGCTATCTCGTAGATCCAGGTGCTGACGAAAATAACACCAACTGGTGGTGCAACGCCAAGGAAGAGAGCGAAGGTGAATACATGGCACTCAACGATGCTAACCTCAACACCTACTTCCACACTTCTTGGTCAGCTGGAACATTCACTCCTACTTTCACTAAGAACCACTACCTCGTAGCTACGCTTAATGAGGCTGTAACTGGCGCTCTCGAAGTAAAACTTGCAAAGCGCCACACGGGTAATGACTACCCCACTATGCTTGAGATCTATGGTACAAATGAGTTCGATGGCTCTAGCGAAGAATCTGCAAACGCTGCTCAATGGACCGACCTTGGTACTGCAACTATCAACTGGGCTTACCCTGTAACTTATCCTGCTTGGACTGCTGATGATGCTGTAGCTGCTGGTTACAACAAGAATCAAGCTCACGACGAGAAGACCATCGAAGATGGTATCGGTACAGCATACGTGAAGTTCGACGGCTCTTACAAGTATATCAAACTTGCTGCTGTTGGAACCATCTTCAACAAGACGAATGCTCAGACCGACCGTGGTTACTTCTGCTTGGCTCAAGCCAACATCTGGAAGGCTAGCACCGACGCTGTAGCTACCGAAACTCCCGAGATGGCTGCCGTTCCCGAAGCTATCAAGACTACTCTCGCTGAACTTCTCAACGCTGCTAAGACGAAACTCGCAACTGGTGGTGACGCTACTCAGGAAGAAGTCACTGCTCTGAAAACAGCTTACGACAACTTCATCAGCAACTATCCTGATGTAAACAACGTAACTAAGGCGCTTACTACTGCCAAGAAATTCCTCAAGGATGCACAAGACGGTGGCCTCATTGGTACAGAGCTAGGTCTCTACGATGAGAATGAAGCTGCAGCACTCGAAACTGCTCTTAACAACTTCAACGATTTCAGCAGCACCAATGTCAACGAAATCAAAGAGGCTGTAAAGACGATCAACGATGCACTTGCTAAATTCAAGGCTTCTATCATCCTTCCCGTAGCTGGTAAGGTATACATGCTTCACTCTGCTTCTACCAAGGTAGGTTCTGCAGGCGAAGGCTTCACTGGTACACTTTACAACTCTATCGTATACTCACCCAACACCGATGCTTCTACTTCTGTAAACAACGGTTCTCAGCAGGGTACTGTGAAGTTCTTCCGTGCTGATGGTTCTGCCGACATCACTGAAGCTAAGACTCCCGAAGAATACGAAAGTCTGCTCACCGACACCATCGACGTACAAAGCGACCTCCGTACCGCATGGTACGCTGAGAAGAGCGAAGGTGGCAAGATTGTTCTCCGCAACGTAGCTACTGGTATGTACATTGCTCCTAGCAATGGTCAGGTGCTCCAGAGCACTACTCCCGTTGAGATCCCCGTAGAAGGTGTAGGCGCTAAGACCTTCCGCCTCCTTGCTGGTGTTTCTCACGATGGCTCTGCAAACGATGGCAACCAGACTTACCTCAACACCAATGGTAGCACTTCTACCGTTGTTGCATGGAAGGGTGCTTCCGACGTAAGCTCTTACTGGAAGTTGGATGAAGTTACTGACTTCAACACGAACCAAGACTTCTACGTAGACAATAAGGTTTCTACTGGTGAAGGTGAAAACTACTACATCGCTACAATGCCTGTAGCTATCGATCCTCAGGGTGGTGACCTTAATGGACAAGCTTACTCTATTGTAGGTGTATCTTCAGACAATGCAAACCTCGTACTCGCTAAGATTGAAAATACAATCCCTGCTGGTACTCCGTTCATCTACTCTCCCTTCAGCGTACAGCACGGCAACAAGGTAGCTATGACCATTGCAGACGCTAGCGGTCTCGAAGAGGATAAGCCCACAATGCCCGCTTACAGCTTCGAAGTGAAGAATGGCAACGGCCTCATCGGTAGCATGACTCACACTCTCGGTGGTTCTGAAAACTTCGCATTCTTCAATGCACAAGGTAAGCTTGCTCAGGCTAACACTAGCACTACTATCCCTGTAAACTCTGGTTTGCTCGATGGTACTTGCTCTGCTACTACTGAAACTGGCGACGCTACTATCGCTCTCGGCAGCGTAAACGTAACTGGTATCAACACCGCTAAGGCTGTTGTTCTCCCCGCTATCGTTAACGTATACAGCATCGATGGTACACTCATCCGCAAGAACGTGAAGAGCGTTAACGCTACTAACAATCTCCCCGCTGGTATCTACGTAGTAGGTGGCCAGAAGGTACTTGTAAAGTAAGCTCAGCATGCTCACTCTCCCTCACCGACTGATTGGTCGGTAAGGTAAATATAAGGCGCAATCCAACAAGGGTTGCGCCTTTTTTGTGTGCTTTTCAGCCTACACTCAGAGCCTACTTCAGCTTGTCATCAACTAATATATTCAGCCTATCTTCAGCCTACTCTCCAGCCAATACAGTGGGCGACATTTCCCCGCATCGCCCACAGTATTGGCTGAAAATTGACTGAAAGTAAGCTAGCAACTCTCTGTATTGGCTGGGAGTAGATTGGAAGCCTCCATTATAGGGGAAAATCAAGAGCGAAAAATTCTTATATCTCAAAGAAAAACAGTATTTTTGCAAAGAATATACACCGAGTAATCTATCAAGCAGAAAAGCCCAGGTGTACAACCTAAAGCAAGAATACAAAATCACCCCTAATGGAAGATACAGAAAAGAAAAGCCCGGCAGGCTATAGCGCCAGTAACATCACGGTGCTCGAAGGCCTCGAAGCCGTGCGCAAACGTCCAGCCATGTACATCGGCGACATCAGCGAGAAGGGTCTCCACCACCTCGTATACGAGACAGTGGACAACTCTATCGACGAAGCACTGGCTGGCTATTGTACCCACATCGAAGTGACCATCTGCGAAGACAACTCCATCATCGTACAAGATAATGGTCGTGGTATTCCCGTAGATATGCACCCCAAAGAGCATCGTTCCGCCCTGGAAGTGGTAATGACCGTACTCCACGCTGGTGGTAAGTTCGATAAAGGCTCTTATAAAGTATCAGGAGGTTTGCACGGCGTGGGCGTAAGCTGTGTCAACGCACTGAGCACGAAAATGGTGTCCAAAGTATTCCGCGACGGGAAAATCTATCGCCAAGAATATGCCAAGGGACATCCCCAAGCTCCCGTAGAAGTGGTAGGTACCACGGAACTGCGAGGCACCCGTCAGCACTTCTGGCCCGACCCTACTATCTTCACCACTACTACCTACAAGTATGAAATCCTCGCCAATCGCATGCGCGAGCTCGCTTACTTGAATGCAGGTATCACCATCACCCTGACCGACCTCCGCCCCGACGAAGAGGGCAACACGCGCAAGGAAGTGTTCCACTCTGACCTCGGACTACGCGAGTTTGTACGCTTCATCGACTCTTCGCGCCAACATCTCTTCAACGATGTTATCTATCTCAATACAGAGAAGAACAATATCCCCATCGAGGTGGCAATCATGTACAACACCTCCTACTCTGAAAACATCCATTCTTACGTCAATAATATCAACACCATTGAGGGCGGTACGCATCTCGTAGGCTTCCGCCAAGCCATCACACGTGTGCTGAAAAAGTACGCCGAAGAGACCGCTGGCAAACAGATAGAAAAGGCGAAAGTGGAAATCTCTGGTGAGGACTTCCGCGAGGGACTCACCGCCGTGATTAGCGTAAAAGTGGCCGAACCACAGTTTGAAGGACAGACTAAGACAAAGCTAGGCAACAGCGAAGTGACAGGAGCCGTTAATCAAGCCGTGGGCGAAGCCCTAAACTACTACCTTGAAGAGCATCCGAAAGAAGCCAAACTCATCGTAGACAAAGTAATCCTAGCAGCCACCGCACGTATTGCCGCTCGCAAAGCTCGCGAAAGCGTGCAGCGCAAAAGCCCCCTCTCTGGAGGTGGACTCCCCGGCAAGCTAGCCGACTGCTCGACAAAAGATCCCGCCCTATGCGAAATATTCCTCGTCGAGGGAGATTCCGCAGGTGGTTCTGCCAAACAAGGACGTAGCCGCGCCACCCAAGCCATACTGCCCCTCCGTGGTAAGATTCTCAACGTAGAAAAAGCCATGTGGCACAAAGCTTTCGAAAGCGACGAGGTAAACAATATCATTCAGGCTCTAGGCATTCGTTTCGGCCTAGGAGAAGATTCCAAGGAGGCCAACCTAGAGAAGCTACGCTACCACAAGGTAATCATCATGGCCGATGCCGATGTCGATGGTCAACATATTGCTACGCTCATCATGACGCTTTTCTACCGCTATATGCCCCAAATTATCCAAGACGGCTACCTCTATATCGCTATGCCTCCCCTCTACAAGTGTACGAAAGGTAAGGTATCGGAATATTGCTACAACGACCGAGATCGCCAAATCTTCATGGACAAATACGGCGATGGTACAGAAGGCAGCATCAAGACGCAACGCTACAAAGGTCTTGGTGAGATGAATCCCGAAGAGCTATGGAGCACCACCATGTGTCCTGAAACTCGCTTACTTAAACAGGTCTCGCTCGAAAATGCCGCAGATGCCGACTACATATTCTCTATGCTCATGGGCGACGATGTAGGCCCACGCCGCGAGTTTATCGAAAAGAACGCTGTCTATGCAAATATTGACGCATAAGCCTTTTAAAGCATAAGCTAATAAACTTCATCCTCGAGCCGCACTTCTTACAAGAGTGCGGCTCGTTCTTTACTGAAGTTTCGGATTCAGCAAGGACGGGCTGAATCATCATGAAAGGCGAATGCAATCAAGCTTGCTTGAATTGCTGAGCCGCAGCCGATGATGACGATAACTGAAGTTTCGGATTTAGCAAGGACGGGCTGAATCATCGTGCAAGGCGAATGCAATCAAGCTTGCTTGAATTGCTGAGCCGCAGCCGATGATGTCAATAAAAGCCCAATGGTGCACATAGCCCAGGGCAAGCGAAGCGACACCCTGGGTTTTTCGCATAGTAGAGTCTACGCGCCCTGTAAGGGCAAAAGCCTTAATCCTTAAACACA